>Ga0247760_1000287_pt1 | contig 56392 bp, 63 predicted proteins | sample UWRJL171409R4_FD_179936 | JGI IMG/M metagenome (GOLD analysis project Ga0247760, IMG submission 179936) | Plant litter microbial communities from Arlington Agricultural Research Station in Wisconsin, United States - UWRJ-L171-409R-4 | ecosystem: Environmental > Terrestrial > Plant litter >...
GCGTTCCCCCAGCCCACGCAATTAATAACATTGGGTAACATCAGACAGGGCATACAGCATGCTGCCATCCTAACACACGTCTCAAGTCTGCCATATCTTCAATATGCGCATCTCCTAGCTCGCCCGCTCCTGCTATTCTCGAATCTGGGCCTCCCGACCTCCTGGGCAGCGTGTTTTCCAAGTGGGGGAATGGACTGACCGGTGAGTCCATACATGTCGAGCATATGCATGGCACGTCACGCCATAGCGCTGAGAGGCGCCGCCCATAAATCAGGCATCATCATCGTCATTCTCGTTATCGGCTTAATTGCGCCAGAACGCGATGGCTCGTACGGTGCAACAACGCCGCAACAACGCCGCAACAGCCAGAGGCAGCCGACTTGTTGCCCACCCTCAACTCTTCTGTCGTGGCGCCAAGACGCACTCTCGACTTGAAGTCCACATGCAGCGGCGCCCTCCTATTAACACACTCGCAAAGCCGATACACCACGCGCTGACGTCATAATGTCGCCGATCCTCAACGGCGCCGACGGGGTGGGCGTCCAAACCCCCCCCCCCCTTTTCTCCCTCCCTCCCTCCAGAGTTGGAATTTTCGACAGCCGCGTCAACGTCGGCGCTGAATGTCGCCATATAACACTTGGTAAGATGTGCTGTCGTTTACATTGACGATGCACATGTCCTCGGCTTAGGTCTGCATGGTACGCGGTGGTGAACATCCCTTTTCCCTCTAACCCCACCGCCAGTGTCTTCGTCGCCACAGGTTGACTGGTCGATGGCTGTGTGACAAGAAGCCCAGATAACCATTATCCTCATTTTCGCCTACTTGCCATGTACGAGACTGGCCGTGGCCGGGCGTTGTTTGGCGCACGATGCGGCTTCTCTCCCCCCACGCCAGTCCCTCGCTTCCACTCGTGACGCGTAAAGTGACAGTAAAAACCTTCAGACTATCAGTTTCGTTTCAGAAGCGGATAGAACAAACTCGTGAGGAATGGTAAAAGGTTACGACCCGTTGCACCCGGCGCAGTATCCGTCGTCGTATCGCCCGTCGTGTCCGCGTGCAAAGTCCGGGGATGGCCTCGAGTACCCACTGCCGCTATCGAAGAAGCCGACAGCGGTGCGAAAGTACATGTGGGGATGATGTAGCCACCGCTGGATGTGTCTAACATATTTCATAAGGTGGTCAAGATAATCCAGGTGTTGTCGGCGACACAGGCTGAGGTAATATCTAAGGGAATGAACGTGCTGATGAGCGGATGCTCGGGGAGAGAACCATCTTGTATTTCAGTGGAGTGCAGCCGTGATGACTTCAACCTCGCTGAGGATACATGAACCAATCCATTTCTCTACCCTACGCCAACTCGTTCTAATTATTTGCCCATTTTCCTCGCTTTGTCCACCACCTTCTCCAGCCATTCCTTGCCGTCCTTCATCTCAAAGGGTTTGGTGTCCTTCTTAACGAACTTGGCCGGAGCCAGGATGACTTTGCGGTGTTGAAGGATGGGAGCCTTCATTGTTGTGTTTGATTGAATTGTTTTGAGGTAATAGTTTCTTCCTTCAGAGAGCGGTGCTCTCCTTTCTTTTTATCCTTCTCAGTCGGCTTGTTTCGCCAGCCTGAACCTTCTTTTCACCGGCGTAGCGGTATAACTCTAAACGGCGTGTCGGCATAACACGTATGCAAACCCTCGAAGCAAGTTCTCCCAACGTCGGGTGTGACGTTGAAAAACAAAGTTTTTCTTGACCGAATTGTTACGTGATGACTTCAAATGGGATCCAGATCTCCTTGCTTGCGTGGGAATTGTGACGACTGCGACTAGCAGGACGCACAATGTCACTAGGCCAGTTGTTCAAAAGAACTGCCAGAATACAAACCTAGGTTGCCCTTTGTATCTGGATTTGTGGCCTATAACACCTTTCGTGACTGGAATATTCCTTAGTGCCGAAGTCATGTTGGAGTTCAGGGGCTCGACTACAAGTCCGACACAGAGACGTGACCAGCGTCCATTAAAACAGATACCTGGTGTTTGCAGTACTTAAGGCAATAAGACCAACGTTTGATAGCACTCTAGAAACATATCTACTTTCCCGTTCCGGGTCGAAAATAGTTGCGAGGTTGTGAAGTAATGAATTGTTACAGTTTGAAGACTTGAGAAACCGACGGGATATTTACCGCTTCATTGATGGCAGAGTTATCCCACCATTTGGAAGAGAATGTAGTTCTGCCCAAAACAGTGCTTCCATTGGGAACCATTAGTCAACGAATGTATTCACAAGCTGCCGAGGTTGGCGTCCTTGGCGATTTCAACAACGACTTTGAGAGTTTTGTTCATAATTTTGGTTGAGTTCCAAAATCTAAAAGGGACGAAATCTGGTAGGAAAAAGCAAAGAAAAATACCCCGACTTGTCTGCTAGCTGATGAGATTGTAAATAGGAAAGTTTCATGAGTTCCGATTAATTTGACAGCTTGAATAGCACGACCGATGTAAAGTCCGCTCAATTTGGGATTTATTCCCATATATCTTGAAAACCGAAACTGTCCGTTGCTACACAAAAATACAATTTATTTCACCTCAATACTGCTCGCATGTCATTGATGAAAATTTTCAGGGAGGACTCATTTTTTGGTTACTTGCTATATGATCAACGATAATCATTTAGCAGGACTCGTAAATATACCGGATACTTATGGGTAATTAGTATACTAGGTCTTCATAGTGCTACATTATATTCGAGACTGCAATGATTTTACTCTTATAAGTGGAAACCTTTCTTGAACATTAAGCTATGGTCTAGACTAGGCTAGAGCATTAAACCTAAGATACTGAGCTCCAATAGCTGCAAAGAGTTGCATCTGTTTTGGGTTCTTCTAGTGCGGCTGGCGGATACGACTTCATATATTTATATCCCTCGCTCGCATTCTGCACATATTGGGAAACATCATTTCACTCACGAGGCAACAAGCAAATGAGACAGTGGGAGCATCCACTTGCCAGGGCATGCAGTTCAAGACTTGGAAGCGCATGAGTTCCTCAACATCTCGACTGACATCAACCTCTTGGTGGATGCATATGATATTCAACTTCAAACTCTCTAATCTAGATCAGGAACTAATGGTGGGATAATGTGGTTTAGGTCCCTGCACATGACGAGCGGGTATCATGGTTGCAAGGCCCGGGCGCCGCTCTCGGACGAACACTGCACTACCACTTGAGGGGACTTTCACACCACACATTGGTAGCGAGGGAAAAGAGCCGCTCTCACTTCTATACGCGCGCCCTGTAATATTCGCCGATGGTGTCTGATGTTTTGCGATTGAGCTCAGGGGGCATGTCTCTCTGTTGTCTTCTGAAGATGTCGTTGGGGACGGGTGGCTACGAAAGGATCGAAATACGAGGACCGGGCCAACACCGCTTCTGCCCGACGTCCTAATCTCAGTTACTCCGTATTTGGCAATATGAGGTGCTTGCATGCCGCGGAAATGTCTGTGTCACCTCCGGCCCCCGATCGGACGGCAGGCTTCAACAACTGGAGCCTTGCCTTCCTAGTTCCACCTCCCTTAACGCTGGCCAAGTCTCTGAGCCGTTGGCTTTTTGGATGTCGAAACGCATCATGCGAAGCCTGTGGGCGATTTCCGTCTGTTTCCAGAGAGGGAATCAACTTGAAATCGCCTTCCGGAGCGACAGCCAGTTGCCCACCTCGGGGGCCTTGAGGAGGAGGGGGAATGAAATCTCTCGCTGTTTGTGTTGTTGACAGGAGGTGGCTTTCTTACCATGTGGCGCTAACTGTGCTAGCGCTTTCCGTTCCATTCGTCGCGCCATTTGTGGCCACCACGGCACAGCAGGCATCATCGAGGAGCGCCGGGAAATTAACGCAGTGGGAGGTTTGGCTATGCCCCTCTCATCACGGGCTTTCTGGGAAGGCTCTCCCTTCAGACAGCGGCCGCTCCAGCCGGAAAACTGGACCGTCATGCACTGCGCACACTGTGCTGGGAGTGGCGGGGAAAGGACGCGCAGAGTTCGATAAGCGCGATCAGGGTTGAGACCGAAAAATATCGAATCCATCGTGTGTGGCAGGCCCGTCACTCCAATCACCTGTTGGGTTTAACGCGGTGGCAAGTTCAGCATGGCTGAAGGCACCAACGGCTGAATCAGCCACCACCTTCACACCAACATCACAATATTCATCTCATTGAAGACTCACGAGCACGGAAATCGGCACCTCGCAATCGCCTAAAAGTCGGAGACTTTGCACATGGTGTCTCATGCTGGTTCTGCCGCCCCCCACGGACACTGATTACAGCGTATACTAACCTCAATCTGGATGCGACTGAGTCTATCTGAGACACCGAGAGCACAGACCACGTTATTGCCCCTCGAAACCCGAAGATTCTCACCGACTTCGCCGCCTTCAGAAAAAACTTCAACGATGTGGAAAATGAAGCTTCTGACGATCTATCAGTTTATATAGTAGAATGTCGATCTGGCCTCGAGGTTGATGCATCGCTCTCCTCACAAAACTCGCAGGACATCTCCGAAACCTCACCTTTGGGTGCGTCGATTTTCCACGCGGGATGCCCTAACAATATTCTATTTTTACTATTTACAGCCATTCACAAAAGCCCCATTCTGAATCGGGCTTAGTTTGGGGCCTCGACCGATCCCAGAGGGCAGCTGAAAAAGCTGCAGCAAGGCTGGAACCTCCTGCATGGGAGGCGTTTGCCGGATGCAGGGGCCGAGTGGCAGCCCAGGCAATGTCACCATCAATGCCGAAGGCCTGGGTTTTTCTCACAACAACACCCCTGCTTGCGCAACTGCCATTGGGGAGAAATGGAAGCGACACGCACTGGATGTGTGCTCCCTTTTTTTTTTCGGTTCGATTTCCCCAAGTGTGGTGCCGTTGGTTACCCGATTTAGAACCACTTCACGGCGTCGGCATCGGGATTGGTGTTCCTGGCGTGGCTGCTTGGGCAGGGGGTACGGATATGACCTTCGGCTATCAAAAGAGGGTCTAGTGCAATGTCCTCACGTCCTCATCGCATTCCATGCTGCGCTCACACTAGTTCCGCGACTATTCAACTTGCTCACCAATTTAGGGAGAAACGTCATCAGCCACGGCCCTGGCAAAGCTCCAAAAGCGGCATAACATTCGACGGCATTTGCCGACCACATGGACAGACGTGAGATGAGTCGACAGACTCGACAGACTCGCTTGTTGTTGAGCCCCAGGCTTTGACTCGCAGTGGTGTGACTCGACGATCCGGGAGGCTCTGACCGGATCAGCAAACGCCACGACACGGCGTATCTCAGATGCACTGCAGATTATTGGCCATGATCCGTCCCCGCAACATGGTTCCGGCTCCCGTCGCTATTCTTGGCTCTTGTCCCAGACTCCAGTGAGCCAATACTATCGCAAATCGGACGATGAATGCAACTGAGACAACAGATCCAACGGCGGACCTCAAGATAGAAAATGGTGGAAGGAGGCTTCACACTAGAACGCGTGACCGCGTGTGACAGCTGCCACACTGCACTAGAAGCCAGCCACAGTCCTCCTCGCATACGCAGTCCCAAAGGCGGCATAGCTTTGGTGCTTTGGGCTTATGAACAAGCCACCGCCATTTCGAAGCCTGACACCGTGTGACGTCGACCGGATGTTCGGCATGCTGCTGTCCTACGCGCCTTGAAGATTTCCACGAACCTCAGTGAAATGTTGCACGAGCGCTGTTCTACGAGCGCTGTTGCACGAACGTTGGAGTGTTCCACGAGCCTGGAGGCTTAAAAACCGATGAAATGGAAGAAGGCTAGCACGGGCAACGGCACTTTCCGTAAGGTGACCAGAGCGAGAAGCTACTCTAGCGTGGCACTGTTGAAACCCGGGGATAACATTTAGCTAGGCCAAAATTCAGGACTCAACGGATCCATGGTGGAGGTCGGCTGCCTCAAAGATCCTCAGCAGTGGCCCGGGGGGAAGGGGAAAACCCTGATTATCGGGGGGTTAGGGCTAGCTTGATTGGAGGGGCAGGTGCGAGTCAGCAAGAATGGCCAATGACAGCATCAAGCTCGCACTGTCAACCTGACAGTGCCGGTCTGACAGTGTGTCAATACACACACCGGAGACCAAAATTCGGAATCTCCTCCGTCGTCAAGCACAACTACCGGCTACCGCCATCACCAATTCTCCGTTTGCAGCGGCGGTAAAAACACCAGTGTGTGGCGGGGATGTTCGGAAATATCACGCGTTGCCGAGTGACTCGTCGCTTCCGTTGGCCGATTGATTTCGGGAGCTGAGGATGGCTGCTACTGTTTGTCAATTGCCAGGTGGATCCGGACGGAATGCCCCGGATCTGCCTTGGCACAAGCGGCTGGACCTCTTGGCGGTCCCAAGGTCTGCCTCCTGAAGCGCACGGTCGAAAAACATACAACAACAACAACAGCGGGAAAGGTCTCCGTCCCGTCGCACCATCAACGCGGTCCCCTATTTCCAGCATCTGGCACCGCAAAGTGTGATTGTTGCACATACCGATTGCTGTGATCCACTATTGCATGTGGCGGCGCGGCGTGGGGTCGCGGCCCGCCAGCACAGCACAAGTGGGGCCTAACAATTATTGGGGGCAGCGCAAGCCACCAAACGATAGTTGGGCTAGAACCAAATACTCTTGGCGTTCCAGGCGCTTGCTTCCCCTGACTCCTACACCTTCGACCCCCCGGCACGTGGTTTGGAATTGGTCGCCTTGCGAAGCTCTGCAGTCCCATGCACTCAGCTAAAGCCACGACAAGGGCTCGACAGGCACGACAGGGTCGCTCCAGGAGCTGGGAAAAGGCTGAGTGGTGAGCAGCTGAGGGCTGGCCGCGTGTGGAAATTGGCATCATGGGCGGTCTAGATTCCGTGTAAGCCCCTGGCCGACAATGGCTGGACAGCGGCCCAGGCACAGATGGAGGCTCAACTCGAGATCAGTATAAGTAAAAACGCGCATCTCGGGTTTCCGAGATGTGATCTTGCAGACTTGTTCTCCAGACTTCAAGTCCCGTCCATTCGTTAACCAACAAAAACGTGCAACACGGCAGCCGACTAACACGATGTCGACCACCGTCTCCGGCACGTTCTCGCTCTGCGGAGCGTCCTACCAGCTGGACCTCAGCTGCGTCGGCCCCAACTGCGCCGCCCTGACCAACTACCCCGGCGTCAACTGCGCCGGCCCCGACGGCGACTTGACTTGCACGAGCACCTCGCCCTGCAGCGCGCCTATCGTCCACACGTCGACATTCAGCTTCGCCCAGGGGTCTTCCGGCAGCGTCGCCTCGACTGAGGATGTTGTCCTTCAGGATCTGTGCGAGGTGATGCACATCACGACCAATGCAGGCCAGACGACCATCACGACCTCGGCCATCGATAACTGCACGCCCAACCCGCCGACTGTTCCCGCTCCTGCCGGGCCTGTCTCAAGCGCACCGCCTGCGGCGTCATCGTCGGCCCCAGCGCCCAACTCATCCGCGCCCCCGGCGAACTCGTCGGCCGCACCCGGCTCGTCCGCTGCGCCCAGTATTCCGGGTTCGTCGGCTCCCCCAGCTGCTTCCTCGGCAGTTCCGGGCGCCTCGTCTGTCCCTGGCGGTAACCCGGCTTCATCGGCCCCTCCTGCCGGCTCGTCCGCCGCCCCCAGCTTGCCGGCTTCATCTGCCGCTCCGGGCGCCTCGTCCGTAGTCCCTAGCGTCCCAGTCTCATCCGCTGGCCCCGTTTCATCGACTCCCCCCGTTGCCTCGTCGGCTGTCCCTTCAGGCCCGGCCGCCTCCTCGGTCCCTGCTGGCTCTTCAGCCGTACCCTCTGGATCAATCGCTCCCCCTCTGCCCTCCGTGGCCCCATCGAGCTCGGTCCCGGTGGTTGGGCCTTCCGGGATCCAGCCCTCCGCAAGCGTTGCTCCCTCGAGCTCTGTTCCCGTCGTCGGACCTTCGGGCATCCAGCCCTCCGCAAGCGTTGCTCCCTCCAGCTCAGTCCCCGTTGTCGGACCCTCCGGAATCCAGCCCTCGGTCACCCCCAGCGCCTCCTCCAGCGCCCCGGCCAGCACCACCTCCGGCTGGTCTTGGGACCCCACCACCACAACCCTCACGTATGTCAACACCCACACATACACAATCACTAAGTGCCCTCCCACCGTTCTGCACTGCCCCGTCGGCCAGGTCACCACCGAGGTCGTCACTGAATACTCGACCTACTGCCCTGAGAAGGACGCCAAGCCTACTGCTGTCCCCGGCGGTGGTGCCTGGCCTCACGGTGGCGACGGAGGCAACGATGCTTCCGGCAACGCCCCCGGTGGTGGCTCGTGGCCCGCCGGTGGTGCTGCCCCTGGTGGCGGAGCTTGGCCTGCTGGTGCTCCCGGCGGTGGTGCTCCTGGTGGTGGCTCATGGCCCGCCGGTGGTGCCGCTCCTGGTGGCGGTGCTTGGCCTGCTGGTGGCTCAGGCGCTGGAGCTCCCGGCGGCGGTGCCGGTGGCTCATGGCCCGCTGGTGGCGCTGCTCCCGGCGGTGGTGCCGGCGGTGCTGCCCCTGGTGGTGGCTCTTGGCCTGCTGGTGGGGCCGCCCCTGCTGGCGGTGCTGCTGGTAGTGGTTCGTGGCCCGCGGGTGGTGCTGCCCCCGGCGGCGTCGCCCCTGGTGGTGGTGCTGCTCAGACTGGAGCTGCGGCTCCGGGCGGTGGCTCGTCGCCCACTTGGGGTGGCTCGGGCTCAGCCCCTACTGGTCTGACCACTTCGATCGTTGCGCCCGTTGGCGGTGCCGCTCCCACGAGCAAGATATACACTGCCGGTGCCCGCCAGGCCCGCCCAATGACCGGAAGCTTCTTGTGGTGCGGTCTGCTCCTCTTCTTCGGCTTCTTCGCCAGCGGTGCGCACGCTGGTCTCATCAAGGACCGTAGCACCCCCGAGGAGTCGGCTGCTTCCGCACTCTCCATCGCGGCTTCGGCTTCGGTTTCTTCTTCGGCTGCCATCTCCTCGGCCTCTGTCGCCTCCGAGTCTTCTGCCTCGTCTGTGGCCTCCGAATCTTCTGTCTCTGTGGCCTCGGTGTCTTCCGTTGCGTCTGTTTCCTCCGTTTCGGCCTCTTCAGTCGCCTCTGTCTCATCTGTCTCTGTGGAGTCCGTCTCGTCGGTTGTTTCGGCTTCCTCCGAGTCCGCATCATCTGCCGCTTCCGTGTCTTCGGTCTCGGCATCGTCGGTCGCCTCTATCTCCTCGGCATCGGTTGTCTCCGAGTCGTCGGTCTCATCAGCTGTGTCGGTTTCTTCTGCTTCCGTGGAGTCAGTCTCCTCGGTGGTGTCAGTCTCGTCGGAGTCGGCTGCTTCTGAGTCCTCCGTGTCATCTGCTGCTTCGGTTTCTTCCGTTGAGTCGGTGTCCTCCGCTTCGTCGGCTTCGGTTGCGTCCGTCTCGTCGGCTGCATCGGCTTCTTCCGCCGCCTCGCAAGCCTCGGCTCCCTCGGCCTCACTTGCATCCTCGACTGTCTTCTCGTCAGCTGTTCCCAGCTCGTCGGCTGCTGCCGCGGCCTCATCCTCTTCGGTGGCCTCCGCATCGTCGGTAGCGTCTGTTTCTTCCATTGCATCGGTGTCTTCTGCTGTTGCGGAGTCTTCGGCGTCTTCCGCCGCATCGGTTGCTTCTGAGTCCTCTATCTCGTCGGCTGCTTCAGTTTCGTCTGCTGTCGCGGAGTCCTCTGTGTCATCGGCTGCATCGGTTTCATCTGCTGCCGCAGAGTCTTCCGTCTCTTCAGCTGTATCTGTGGCTTCTGAGTCCTCTGCGTCATCAGCTGCTTCGGCTTCTTCTGTCTCCGCCTCATCAGTCGCATCGATCTCGTCTGCTTCCGTCGTTTCCGTTTCATCGGCATCGGCCGTGTCGGCTTCCTCGGTATCTTCCGCAGCGGCCTCTTCTGCAGCTGCGTCGGCTTCGTCCAGCGTCATCCCCGCTGAGCCATCGGCATCCTCCGTTATTTCATCTGCTGTGCCGTCCTCTGCCTCGTCCGCTGCACCCTCGGGCTCCGTCGCGCCCTCGTCGGTATCCTCAGCTGCGCCTTCGGCTTCTGAGGTTGGATCTTCCGCATCCTCTGTCGTGGCCTCGTCGGCCTCATCGGCGGTTTCCTCAGCTTCTGCCTCAGTCGCATCCTCCATCGCGTCTCCCATCCCCGCTTCTTCAAGCGCTGTGGTAGCCTCATCGTCTGCCCCGGCCTCGTCTGGATCCTCTGCTGCATCGGCTGCGCCTTCCTCGGCCTCGGCTGTCTCTTCCGTCGCTGGACCCTCGGTTTCGTCCTCCGCCCCGGTTGCTTCCAGCACTGTGTCGGCTTCTTCAGTCTCTGCTTCAGCCGTTTCCTCTGCTGTCTCAGTGTCCTCAAGTGCCCCCGCGTCCTCAGCCGCACCTTCAGCCTCGTCAGCCGTTTCCGCCAGCTCTGTCGCGGCTTCATCCGCTGTTTCTTCCGCTGCCGTTGTCTCCAGCGCTTCATCGGCCCCGGCCGCTTCTTCTGCACCCCCTGTTTCATCGGCTGCAAGCGGTTCATCGGCCCCGGCTCCCTCGTCTGCACCGGCCTCATCTGCCCCAGCCGTCTCTTCGGCTGGTTCCTCCGCCTCCGCGGCATCGGCTAGCTCTTCCGCCCCTGTTGTCTCGGCCAGCTCCTCGGCTCCGGTCGTCTCATCTGCTCCGGCTTCGTCCGCCCCCGTTGCTTCGTCGGTTGCGTCCTCCGCTCCCGCAGTCTCGGCCAGCTCTTCTACCCCTATTGTGTCGGCTAGCTCTTCCGCTCCGGTTGCTTCCTCGGTTGCTTCCTCTGCGCCCGCCGTGTCCTCTGCTCCGGCCTCCTCCGCACCCGTTGCTTCTTCAGTAGCCTCATCGGCCCCTACCCCTTCATCTGCGCCCGCGTCTTCTGCGTCTGCAGCATCCTCGGCCCCTGCTGCTTCCTCAGTTGCTTCATCGGCTCCGGCTCCGGCTATCTCATCTGCCCCAGCTTCGTCCGCCCCGGTCGCCTCGTCCGCACCTGTTTCTTCTGCGCCCGCAGCCTCTTCGGCCCCGGTTGTTTCTTCCGCCGTTTCATCAGCCCCGGTTGTCTCATCCGCCTCCGCTTCCCTACACCGGTTGCTTCGTCGGCTGTCGTTAGCTCATCGGCACCAGCAGCCTCCTCAGCACCTGCTTCCTCGGCTCCCGCTGCATCATCCGCCCCGGCTGTGTCCTCCGCCCCTGTGTCGTCGGCCCCTGCTGCTTCGTCTGCGCCTGTTTTCTCTGTGCCAGCTAATTCTTCGGCTCCGGCTATCTCCACACCAGTCTCGTCGGCCACCGTCGCTTCGTCGGCACCAGTTATATCTTCTACACCAGTCTCATCGGCTCCTGCTGCTTCGTCTGCGCCTGTTATATCTTCTACACCAGTCTCATCGGCTCCTGCTGCTTCGTCTGCGCCTGTTTTCTCTGTGCCAGCTAACTCTTCGGCCCCGGCTGTCCCCTCCGCACCGGTTTCGTCGGCCTCTGTGCCCGCTTCGTCGGTCCCCGCTGGCTCGTCCGCACCCGTCGTTTCTTCCGCCGCTCCTGTGTCCTCCGCCGGACCCTCCATTCCAGGCCCCCCTGCTTCCAGCGTCCCTGCCACTGAGTCCGATGTTGCGTCCACACCTGCTGGCCCCTCGGCTGCCTCTTCAACTGTGCCGGCTGTCTCTAGCGCCCCTGCCTCCTCGGCACAGCCCTCGATTTCTGGCCCCCCTGCCTCGGCCTCCACGCCTCTTGGTCCCTCAGGCCCCTCGAGCGTCTCGGGTGTCCCTAGCTCTGCTGCCCCCGTGTCTTCGGCCGCTGCTTCTGTCCCGGTCCCCTCCAGCGCCTCCGGATCTACTGTTGTCCCATCTTCAGTCGTCTCCGCCGCGCCTTCGTCAGTTTCCGCTGCTCCCTCCTCGGCTCTTCCGTCTGAGTCTGCCGGCTCTATCACACCTTCCGCATCGGTCCCGGTTTCTTCTGCGGCGCCGTCGACTACTACATCAACTGCCCCTGTCGCCACCGGCGCCGCTGCTGTCGCCGATCAGATGGTCCAGCAGTTCCAGACTCTCGTCCCTGGATCCGCGCTCGCCACCGATCTCGTCGCCAGCGTGTTTGGCGCTGCCTGCGATCTTCTCGCCAACTCGCCTCCTGGAACTGTGATGACTGCTGAGGTTACCCAAGAGGCAACATCCACCTGCAAGGCGGCCGTCACCAATGTTGTGAACGACAACGCTACTGAGATCGGAGAGAACCCGGCCGCGGCGCTGATCCTCAACATCAACACCAGCGTGCTGTGCAACTACATGGTTGCCTCTGTCTTCTACAACCCCGATCTGCTCGCTGGGGCCTGCTCCCCTTCGGCTCGGCGCGTTATTAGGCTGTAATGATCGAAATGTTTACGGATGTGGAGTGTTTGGATGAATTGGGTGGTTTCTTAGGGATTCTTTTTTTGTATTTCTTCTGCCCATCTACAAAGACGGCATTATTAGGGCTTGGTTCTCTTCCGCTCGCTACACTTTACTTTGGCAATACGCCGTTTTTCATACCTTTTTAAGATTCACAACATAGACTGCCTCTCGAGGGCCGGATGGGTAATGACAAGTTTAAGAACACGTCCGCGCCTCTTGAATTGTGTAATAAACATTGGCCGTCTCCATTCCTAGTCCACTTTGTCCCTCGGTGAATTTATCCTCCCTCATCGCCCGCAGTAATACGGTCTCCCCAAGGCCCCCACTGACGTGCCTCGGCTACATCTTGATCCAGTGGGTGTTATTGTAGTTGTCGTTCACAACAGCGCAGCACACTAACCACTGCAGGACATGTATCATTCTTTGTGTTTCTAGACCCCTCGCCAATGCGCACGGTAGTAATTTATACATTCGTTGTTCAACGGTGGTTCCCAGCTCGTATCTTTCCGCTGCGCCGTCTACTCACTCCAATTCACTCTCTTCTGCCTCCACCTCAAACATCACCTTCGACGTGACATGACCCTTGTCTTTTCGAGGCGCATCAAAAGATTTCAAGCGTCTTGTAATAAAATTCCTCTCTTAGCAATTCCCTTTCTTCGCAGTCTCGTCTCATCGCCACAATACGTTGCACTTCTAACTGCTCCCCACACACTCGTGTGTGGCAAGTGTGCACGCCCATCTTCCACACAGCGACCGCGCATCACCAAACAAAGATGATTCAACTTCATTCCTTCCACCATTCTCTCTCCCTCCCCCCTACACAGCCTTATCCTTCCCCGCAACCCCTCCGGGGCCCACCGCCTCTCTAATCCTCTTCTCCATCGCCCCCAGCCCCGAAATCCCCTTCATCACCCAATCCAGACTCCCCACCGGAAAGAACCCCGCAATCCACACCACCACCGCCAACTTCCCCTTCCAAATCCAAAACCCCGGCCTCCCCCCACTCAGCTCCCTCACCACCTGCCCAGCCCACTCCGTTGCATCACTCCCCTCCTCCACAACCGTGTTATCCATCACTTTCTGCGCCTCCTCCCTTGCAAGTCCATAGATCGACCCCGCTGACAGCGTCGCTTCCACCGCGCGATTCGGGCCGAAGTTTGTCTTCACCGCCCCGGTGACAAGGTTAATTGTCCTGATACCGAATACGGCGAGCTCGATACGGAGTGTCTCGGTAATAGCTGCCGCCGCGGCCTTGGACGCGTTGTATACCCCTGCGAAGGGCGCCATTCCTGCTGTTTGAGATGACAGGGAGGTGTTCACCACGAGGAGAGCGCCGGGTGCGGCGTTGCGCAGGAGGGGGAGGAAGGCTTGGGTGACGGTCAGGAGGGACCAGACGTTCAGGTCGAAGAGAGATTTAGCTTCGGACAACAGGGCGGGGTCGATGTCCATGAGGGGCATGGTGAAGCCTGCGCCGGCGTTGTGGAGGAGGCAGTCGAGGGAGGGGTTGGTGGTGAGTGAGGAGATGTAGGCGACGGCGGAGGCGATGGAGGAGGGGGAGAGGACGTCGAGGGGGACGGTTTCGATGCCGAAGGGTGCGAGGGCCGTGAGCTTGGAGGGGTTGCGCGCGGAGGCGAACACGCGCCAGTTGCCGGTTTTGTGGAAGGCGATGGCGAGGGCGGAACCGAGGCCGCCGTCGGAGCAGCCTGTGATGAGGACGGTTCGCTTGGGGGAAGCCATGTTTGGGATGTTGGGATGTTGGGATGTTGTCGTGGGGATTGTGAGCTGTGAGTTGCGCTGCTGGGCACCGTTTGCTTATGTATTCTGCAGGATTGGCTCCTTGTCTTGCCTCGCACTTTTGTTCTTTTACCCGAACCGAAGGATTATGCGGTGAAACGTGATTGCTGGGCTGACCGGGGATTATTGTGCCGTGCTACTGATGATATACACTGTAGATAACTCCTCCCAAGCCAGGGGTGGGTAGTAAGCGCTGCAGGAATCGGTAAACGGCCCGATCCGGAATCCATTGCTGACAGATGTCACCACCTCCATGACAGCGGCGACCCAACAAGAAAGCTGTCCCCAGATAGCAGAAATAAGGACAGGAACTTGACCACTCAACTCAATGGGAGGCGATCTTGTTAGGGGTGGCCGTCCGATTTCGAAAATAAAATTGAAACAACCATTCTCCGCCGTCTACTGGAATTCTAAAAATATTAATTGCGAGTCTCTTCATCGCACAGCTTCTCAAGTGGTGTTCAACTGCGCTCAATCCGTGTCCTGCGGGGCGGCCTTCATCGAACTGCGCGTTCTCCTCTTCGTCGGACCACCATTTATGCCGTCTGAGGCTCTCTTCTTGTTCAGCCTCTTCGGCGAGGCCTCCGCCAGGACTGCCGCGTCTGCTGCCTTAGCTTCAGCTTCTTCGCCAGCCGACAGGATTCCCTCGTCTGCTGCGTCAGCTTCATCCTCCTCACTGACCGAGGAGTCCCTTATATTCTTCCCCAACCTCCTCGCTTCAGCCACCCGCAGCCTAAGAGCTCTCATCTCCTTCGCTTGGGCCGCCTCCAGGGCGGCAAACCTCTCGTCGTGAGCCTCTAACATGGCTTTCGTCCGCTTCTCGTGCGCCTCGTCCAGAGATTTCTTTTTTGCCAGAAGGGCCTTCATCATATTAAGTTTTGCCTCCTTGTGGGATTCGTTCAGTTCCCGCTGTTCCGTCGTGATTTGCAAGCGCTCCTTGAGAGTTTCAAGATCGTCCCGAAAGTCCACTTCAACGATCGAAAGACCCAACTGTTCGCGCCGGTTGAAGAATTCCCAGCTCAGCAGATATGCCGCGGACTTTAGCTGGTGAGCATCAGTTCCGCGTTTCTTGAGAAAGGCGGTAAGTCTCTCCCTCGTCACGGTCGATCCCAGTGCTTCCCGGAACGTCTCCGCAGACCAGTCGCTGAAGCCGGCACAAAGTATGTTGATCATGGCGCGCACTTGGTCGCAATCCCGGTCCACTTCCATGTCCGTAGCAAGTTCCGTCTCATAGTGAAGAGGCGCCCAGTGCGGCGTGACCACGGAGCCTTCGATCTGCTTTGGCCCGCGCCCATAGTCCCGGAAGATACCCATGGGTTTCGGCGTCTCGTAATCGATGGAGGAGTCGATCTCACGAACCGCCTCATTCATCAACACGATCTTCATCGCTTGACCGCGCGTTTGGACGACCCTAGCGTCCAGCATTCGTTGAACCTGCTCTTCGCGCGTCAGGGGCGGGGGAGGGCGCGCCGCCTCTTCGTCCATCCTTACGCGGTCTTCGGCAATGAGACGTGCGTACTCGGCGAGTTCGGTGTCGGTCAGGTCAGGGCAGATGGCCTTGCGCGCAACTGAGCGCTGGTCTTCGTCTTTGATACTTTCTGCAATCCAGTCCATCAGCCGATCGCGAAAGTAATTGATCGGCACGTCGATAATGGTATGGTTGCGACCGAGGCGGCCGCCCGAGACGTCCCAGCTGCCGCCGCTGAGCGAGCAGCCGACCGAGCCGTCGCCCATGGCGTCCCACCATGTGATTTGACCGCCGATGGCCTTTGCAGTTTCTTCGTCAAGACCGGCAGCGGAAACGAGAGCATCGAGGAGCTCCTTGTTGGAGACGCTGGCGTCGCGGGGTTGCGAGAAGGGCGTCATTGGCTTCACAAAGGCGCTGGGAATTTTGGTGTCCCATTCTGGAATCTCTTTGTGGCCTGGCATCCCGCTAAGGACCTTGTGGTAGACATCGGTGCGGTTGGCGGTGGGAACGCGGCACCCGATAACTACTTCAATTGCTGGAACAACTTCTTTGGCTAGTGGCACGTCCTTGAAGGCGATCTCTTTTCCGTCGGCGAGGAAGTAGCGCTCGCCTGGGCCGATGGGCGAAGCGAAGTTGCTGTTGGGGAGGGAGCGGTAATAGCGCACAGTGATGGAATCCTTGAGGACCTCAATCTCACGGTCGGAGATCCAGACACCCGCATGCTCCCGGAGCAGCGAGAAGACCGATTCTCCATCATTAGGTTTGGCGACCTCCGCAGGCTTTGTAACCTCTGGGGCCTTCACGGTCTTCGCAGCCTTCGCAGCCTTCGCGGCGGTTGCGGCTTTTGAGTGTCTTGTAGTCTTTGCTCGAGGCATTATCTTTCTCGTGTGTTGGCGTGTTGGCGAAGGTGTGAGCTGTCGTGGTTGTGGCGCGTCTCGTCGCGTTAATTTGCTGCTGGAAAACATGACGTAAAGATTACAGGGAGGTGCCCCTGTAAAATTGGGCCCCCAGGGCGCCGGGAATTCCCTGGTGCAAGTTCGCCCCACATCGCTCATAAGGATTTCATTGGCTTGCTTTGTTTTGGTCGTTGAGGCGTGAACCCCTGAGCGGGCTTTGACGGTACCTGCTCAGAGCATCGTGCTCCTACGAGGGGAGTGAGCGGGCCTCTTGTAAACTGATCGGCGCTGTTCTATTAACCAGATATTCACAGTACGTGGGACTTCTGCCTCTAATCTAGTACCTATTATATCCTACAAGGCTTCTATGCGCCTCTCCCCCCTCATATGAAAACCCATCCCGCCTATCTCCGCTCTTCCTCGCCCAAAACAATCATATATAGCGTGAGCCTACACTCAATCTCCAACCAACATCTAATCCCAACTTTCCAGTATAGTACACAATCCCGGCCCCACAGCAGATTCAGCTTCGGGCCTTCTTCTTGCGACCTCCACCTCTGCCGCTCGAGGCCCTCTTGTTGACCTTCACAGGCGGGGCATCTTCTAGAGCCCATATCTCTTTCTTCTGGGTGTCTTCCAGATCAGACATATCCCTCATCTGGGAGTACCTCAGCTCCATATACTCCTTTTCTTGAGCCTCCTCCAGGATCGCCAACGCCCTCTCTTGGTCTTCAAGAACTGCCTGCATCTCCCTCCGATGCCTCTTAAACAATGCTGTCTTCCGCCTCTCATTCGCTATAACCTGCTTGCAAATACTTTCCGCGTTCTCTGTAACAGTCTTTTCATCCTCACGAAAAGCAACGTCAGCAACCTCCAGTCCGAGTTTCTGGCGGCGCTCGAAGAATTCCCAGCCCATCAAGTACGCTGCTGACTGTTGCTGGTGGAAGTCGTCCCCCCGCTTGCTGAGAAAGGTGGCCAACTTCTCTCTCGTTATTGCCGGCGGCCCAAGTGCTTCCCGGAAGTAGTCTAGCGTCCAGTCTCCCGAGGAGCAGAAGGTCTTGATCATGGCGCGCACCTGGTCGCAATCCTTGTCGACCACAGCCCTTGGAACAGCCACCTTCTCGACTTCGAGAGGTGCAGAGCGTGGCAAAACCACCGATCGCGAAATCGTCTTCGGCGCGCCCTCGAACTGTCGCTCCACCGTGTGCCCCCCCTTCTTCGACGTCTTGTAGTCAACCGTCCCATCAACCCCATCAAACGCCTCATTCAGCATCACCACTTCCATCGCCTGTTTGTACGACCTAACCGACTTATTCCCCTTATTCGCAGCCAAAACTCGCTTCGCCTCCTCATCCCGCGCGCGCGAGAAGCCAGGCTGGAAGGTCCGTACCCTATCCTTGTCAATAACACGCGCATACTCAGCAATTTCATCATCCGTCAGGTCCGAACACAACGCCTTGCGCCAGGCCTGTTTCCTGCCCTCACTCGCACTGATCATGAACCGCCCGATCTGGTCCATCAGACAGTCACGGACGAAATGGACAGGGACATCTTCGAGAGTGTGGTCGCGGCCGAGCCGGCCGCCAGAGACTTCCCACTTCCCGCCGGGTTTTAGGGTGCAGGCGTGTTTGCCGTCGCACTGGCCGTCCCTGATGATGATGGCGGACGCGTGGTACGGGATTTCGGAGCGAGCGATGCCGCCTGCCGAAGCGAGGGCGTCGAAGAGCTGCTTGGATGTTTTGCCATCGCGGGGGGCTGAGAAGGGTGTTAAAGGCTTTGCGTTGACGCTGGCTGTGCCGCTGTCCTCGTCTGATTCTGGAGCTGACGGTGCCTCGCTTTGTGGGGCGGGATTCTTGTCCCATTCTGGGACCTTTCTGTAGCCGGTCATTCCGACGAGGACGCTGTGGTACACATCGTTACGGCGGTCGGCAGGAACGTGCTTCCCGATCTGGGACGCGATGTCCCTCACGATCCGGATAAGTGGTACATCCTTGAAGGTGATCTCCTCTCCGGTGTCGAGATAATAGCGTTGGGAAGATGGACCGATGGCTGCGCCGCAGTAATTGGGAAGGGACAGGTAATAGGACGCGACGATGGAATCCTTGATGCACTCTATGTCGGGAATCCATGCTCCAGCGTGTTTCTGGAGCTTGGTTAGGAGTTTTTCTCGGCCATCGGCCCGTTTTGGAGGCATTGTTTCTTCGTCTCTGGGCTGCGCTGGGCGTACTGGTGAAGCTTTGGAGATGTCAGATTTGTCGTTCGCGACAGGTCCTAGTCGCGACACCGCGTTTTGGGCGTGTCAACAAAAATGACGTAAGGGCTACAGGGCCGTGATGCCTGCCGGACGAACCCTGAAGACCGTCCCGGCGCGCTGGCAGCTGGGATTCCTGGGGTGTGGGGTTGCCCCACATGGTTTCTGCGCAGGATATCATTGGCTTGGTTTGTTTGGGCACCCCGAGGTGAGCCCCTGAACGGTGAGGCTGGCCAAATCTGGGGAGGAAATTGTTTTCGAGGATGTTTAGATTTGCAGCACGGCGGGATCTAACCGGAATCAAAAAATAGGCCACGGACTACTTCCCAATTCCGCATCACCTCTGCCGCTCAATAGCCCATGAACTTAGCATCACCCTTGCGCCTCCGTGGCACTGCTTGTAAGTGGCTGCGACAGCACAACTTCCGAATCTCATCACGTCGACATCTTTGTCAATATTTGGGCAAACCTCGCCCCAAATCTGCGAGCTCGTATTCAGCTCCTTCCCAGTCGCTATGACAGCCGGCGCCATCTGTTCGACGGCAGCAATCTCCACTCCAAGCTCCTTTGCTGATGATGGCCAGATGGCTACTCCAACCTCGTTCAGGAATAGGCAGAAGACATCTTGGGAATCTGTAATGCACGGCAGGGCGTAGGCAGTGTAGACGTATTTGCCCTCCCACTCGTGTCTACCCTTCCGCGCCGCGAGCCAGGCTATCGTGATCTGCTCTGGACCATCGTTTCCATGTTCTTGATCGCCTTGCGACTGCAAGTAAGCTGTCCTCCATGTGGAACAGTGCTCAAGCTCCTTCACGTCCAGAGATATGAGACAGGTATCATTGTCGGTACTGAAACTCCGAAGGCGAGGGGCGCGGCTCACCGGAGCGTCCTGGATTGGTTTTAGAAACTGAAAGAAGAGGCGCGTCATGCTGAACTGGGAGATGTCTTGACGGTCAACAAGCCAGTACATGTAAAAACCGCCTGTGAGCCGACTTTCTGCGCAGGTCCGTCTAGCGCCCGCGTCGCGACCGATGCATAGAAGTTTCCCACCAATTGTGCAGCCTGTGAACACGAGACAGTGTTCCAGATTGTGGATGATTGCTTGTTTCGTTGGGAGGCAGGCCTCAACCCCTTGCCCCGTTGCCAAGACCCTGACATTGAGCGAGTTTCGGTTTTGGACACTGACAAGCAGTTTCGAATCAGATTTGACATTAGAATATGTCAATCCAGCCACTTTGTCGTTCCGGAACTGTCTTGGGGAGTTGGCAAGAGGGTGACACGGTGAGTGGATCCACCCCCTGCGCTTTTCGCTTTTGTTGGCGTGCAGTCCATGGATGCTCTGCGGTGGCTGCCACAAGTCATATGCAAACAGAGAGAAGTCCACGGATGAGGTGCTCAATATCTCAGATTGGAGACGTAAGAAGGCCTTCTTGCCCCCCTCACCGTAGATGAGCGGCATGTGGATGTCAAATATCCCCATCAGAGAGTATGCTGCGTCTTCGGGCCTCGTCGTGTTTCTCGTTGCCGCCCACGACATGCGCTCGGCGGCGCTGCATTCAGAGAGATACTTGGTGCCGGAAAGGATCTTGTCGGGGATACTTGTGATGGACGAGATCTGAGAGAGGAAGGTAACCTTGGTGCCGAGATGGTGCCAATCTGCCGAGAAGAAGTCAAGCACAGGTGGGGCGATCAGCTCCTGGAGGGTCCAGCCGCGGGTAAACCACCTGCTGTTTCTGAAACATCCATTTGGGTCGAACACATTGTCTGACCGAGAGATGACGTCCCATTTGGTGGGAATATCTTCCAGGTAGGCGTAGCAGATCTCGGCGTTCCTGTACCACTTGTACATGGAGTTGATAGCCTCAGACAACTCTGCGCTGCTGGTTTTGTCGATGCTGTCGGACAGATGTCAGAAGACGACGGCCTTGAACGGAACGGAACATTGCAGCCACTTACCAACACGTGTCGATCCAAACATATCCATAACCGTCCCTATTTGCTTGCCGGACAGAAGACACCAACTTTGCGAAGCCTTTTTTCTCCTTCGCATCGTCGTAGCGCGTTGCAAGGTCAGAGAGGGACACTTCTTCTGAGCCCCAACAGTGGGAAAGTATCACATATGGGGGAATGTCAGCCTCAAGAAACTCGACGACACGGAGTGGATCGCTCTGGGTGTCAACCAGCCGCATGTCGAAAGGACGGTATTTGACAAATTGACGAGGAAGGAACCTGTGGTTGGAAAGCGGGGTAAGAGACCCGTCTGCCTGAATTGATCTCTTGGACCCACAGGTCTCATGGTGTACCATGGGCTTCACTGGTGTCCAATCAAAAACACCACAGAGACTTGGAAGGAGCTATCAGGGCCAGGGACGTGCATTGGTCATCTTTCTTCTCCTAAAGTGGACATTCTTTCTTTAACGGCCGCCCAAGGATGATTGTTGTGCAAATGCTTGTGGCGCCCAGTGTCCCAAGACAAACAGCAACAATAGCATTGTTTTCAATTCAGCGCGCGCCAAATGGGATATGACGAATGACGGGCCACGGATGACTCCATTGGCGAGGCAAACGCGGTTGCTTTCACTGGTCTCTCCAGGATAAAACCTAGAGTAGGCCTGTTCTGCTTGAAAGTGTGCTCACAAATAGTTATAAGATTTTGTGTGTCGGGACTGGAGGGCTGATAATGGCAGTGTCTATACGGCAGATAACACCGCACGTCAAATCTAGAAACTGAATCGGAATTCATCATGAATGACCCTCGAATCAGCCCCGAGCGACAAATGCTGAGCTATACATGAGACCCGATGCCTAAACTACTCATCTAGAATATCTCTAGTCTCTATTGCGCATAATGCCACCGCGGCCTTTTTTGCTCTTTTTCTGCAAAGAAGACGGGAAACCCGGTCTGGAGCCTGGTGAAAACAAAGACAATAAAAACCAGCCCCCCGTGTCTCTAGGTAGGTAGTTGACACCCGTTCGCCCCTGTGGTTTTCCAGAGGGTTTCCCCCATCCGCCGCGGGGAGGCCGGTATTGTGAGATGGGGTAATGATATCCTGGTGATACGGTCAGCTGAGGACGGGCCGGTCCGTAGGACCGTGGCTTCTTGCTCCCCCTCTCCATTTTGAAGTGAGGGTTGTTAGTACTAACATCCCATGGAGTTCAATCTGCCGGCGTCTTTGGCACCCGCTCGCCTAGCCCTCTTTTAGGTGGAATTATCAGGCCTGAGCTGTAAATTGCTCACAAATGATTTTATTCCCAGAAGTGTGGCAATGTCTCGTGTGTTCCTCCCGCAAAAGAAACATTGCCCTGGTCGCTCACCAGCGAGTGTTGACCCCACTTCTCAACCACCTGCAGCTGGAGCAACAACCGCCTCCACTGAGAAACAACACAGCAGAAAATTTCTACACACACCACCGCAAAAATGGCCGCAAATGATGACACCTTCCCCCGCAAACGTTCTTTGTGGAAGAAAACCCACGGCTCGGACTTGATCGAACACTCGATGAGACTCTCCGCCAACACGGACGCGAGGGCTCGATCTGCTCGCGACGCCATCGCAGGTGGGAAGCCCTCCGCCACCGATTCTCCTACAAAGGCGCTCGCTAGCGCCCCGATCAATTCCCCTCAGGTATGTGCACATCAAGGCTCGAGCATACGGCTGTACTAATCTCGAGTTCCTTCTCCAGTTCCTGACCGACGACCTCAGCCTCCCCAACAGTCGGGCCCGATCGACGGCTGGGATGGCCAAGCCAATCCGGTCCCTCCCTTCGTGCGCTCCGGCTACTGGAAGAAGCTCTACAACCGCGCAAACAGCCGTGTCTACACGGTGGTGCTCTAGGAAGTCAAACAGCAGACTGGCCTGAAGAACCGTGACCTGAAGGGAAAACTCAAGAATCACGCCGGAAGCGACATGGTCATGGACCGGTACAGAGGCTATCGACGGGACAGAACGACTTGGGCTCTGGCTATTGAGTATCTTATTTATGACCTGGTGGAAGTGGCAGAGGGGGATTTCTCCCGCTATGTTTTGAAACAACAATGGTTCAAAACACACAAGGCCAAGAAGGAGGCTCTACAGTAAACGAGGAAGAGGTATGAGCTCCGCATCCCCCTGCTCCGTGTGTATTGGTCTGAGGTCGTCGAAGGGTACTGACGATTTCTATTTTCCCCCAGCCTTCCAAAAGAGTTCTTCGAATTTTTACCCAATGAGACGTTGGAGGTTGTGTGCCCACGGGCGCTTGCTGACTCCAAGGAGAGAAGGTGGTATGGACAGGGAGACTGGGTAACAACCATGTCCCTTGACTAGCAACGACGAGATGTAGGGTTGGTGTTGCGTTACAGAATAAAACAGATGCACTTGATACTCTGGGCACCCGGAGGGCTCCCTCAGTACCAATGCCAACTATTGGTGATCAAGTGCAGGCAACTCAGAAGCATAGAAATTGTGTTCTGCCTTCGGTGGCTGCCAGCTAACCCACCATCTCTGCTTTTTCCATTGTAGCCAGTTCATCCCCACTCGGCACCTACCTAGCTTTCCCCGAATCAATTGTCTTTATCAGTCATCCATAAGGACGTTCTGCTTTATAACAGTCAGCTGGGACGTATTCAACTGGATGAGAGTCCAATCGAATGAAGTGGGCATCTATAGAAGTCAGCTCAAAAGCAAAAAAAGATTTCAGCATATTTGTCTATTGCAGCAGGACTTTTGGCAGTGGGTTTATCTACGGCTGGGAGTAGTCCTTTCGGAGGAAAGAAATCCAAAAAAAGAGAGGCTCGAGTGTGGCTCCAAGTGGGGAACTAGTACCGCAAGACGGGACAGACTGTCGACCGAATCTTAGATTGAACCGCCACTAGGCCAAAGTGCCTTTGTTGTTGAAAGGACCTGGCCAAGTCATCTCAATATACCCTTGGTAGCCCCCAGATCTGGACTCTCTTGCTGCCGAATGACAGCAGTATCCATCTCTCTTGCCGTCAACACCAGAATCATCTCCGGCATCTGTTCAGAGTACATAATGGACAAGCCTCTACAGCCGTGCGGACGTCTAGACACATATTAAAGCGTGTCCGTCGATAGGTCGAGCTGGAGACTGGCCTCCCCAGCGGCGACCTCAAGGGAAAGGCGAAAGAGATCATCTCCTTGGCTACTGTCCACGACCACTATAGGGGTTACCGCGAGGACTGAACAACTTGGTGCTTCGCGGTGGAGTTGGTGATCGACCGCGTGATATTTACAGAGGGTGGATTCTCGTCCAGCCCTCCCTCAAACAAGCTCAAGAAGATGGCCCAAAAGGCTGAGGCATTAGGCGTTACACAGGAGGCGTCTAGGTTTCAAAGCACCCACTGTCCTATATATAATTGTTTTTTTAGCACAGCAATTCTGACATTTACGTCCTCCCCCCTTCCTGCAAGCACAAGAACCCTGCGGCGAGTCCAGGAGACCACACAGGATGAAGAGTCCGCTAAGAAAGAGGTTGATGGTCATGGCAACGACAACTACAGATCGAGGAGGATATTGGCCGAGAGAGCAACAAGCTGAGGGTCCTCTGCGAGACTTGCGGCACATTTCTCCACCCCACAAGCCTCCCGCAACACAGGCTGTGCGCACGATACACGTGGAACCCTGATAAGCCATTCCCGCTTTAAGCTGGACGCAGGGGCTCATGACGCGGGACTCAAGACTCTGGTTGAACGCGTTGCCAATTCCAGGGGCACCTAGGGCTTCGGAAACGCGCACGCAATGCCGCTCGGCATGTGTGCAACCTGGCCACATTCACAACCCAGAGAAAGTCTGCAATCAAGCCTGCCTTGACTAACACACCGTGGTGGATCACAAACGAACGTATCACCATGTTTTTGTGTAGCTACAAACCGAACAACAACCACTGGGGCAAGGGCTCAGCAACTCGGGCGGCTCCCAGTACACATACCTCGACAGTGCGTCCAGCAGCGGCATCGCCTAGCACAACACGTGGGACCGGCAGGGCAACCCGAACAACGCCAGGAGCTGGGAGATGGCGATAGGACGGTGCAAGAGATGTCGGAAAGGCCGGACAAATTGGGTCTGGTTGTGACCTCCTGCGCAGAGAGACCTCCGAGGTGATCTCGCACACGCCCTTTTGTGGACCAAACAGGATTGGACTCCGATGCTGGAGAATGGAATGTGGTAGACGACTGGGTTATAATTGCACTGCTGGATTGACGAATCAGCGCAGAAGGGAGAAATTCCCAGGGCTCTGGATGTGTTCTGCTTGTATGATAGGTAGACAACTGGGTGCTCGTCATGTTGTGGTTTAAACCACTAGCGCCGTATTAGTTAGCCGTAGCCCCACAGTTGCTCGGGCTCACAAATACTTCGTGAGCCCTCGCGCCTGCGGCGCTCCTCTAGACTAGATCATCTATCTTACTACTAATTGCTGGATCATCTACTCGTCAGTGACCTGACTCCCTATAATCCACGGTACGCTTATACACCGTAACACGTCAGCTGAGCTGCGCTTCTGGCGAAGCGTCTGACATCGACCCCTGATCAAAGAGGCCCCCGTCTTCTCCGCTCACAACATCATGGCGTGCTTCTTCTCCAATTTTGAGCCCTATGCGGCCGTCGTGGCGCCCAGTCGTTCGGTTGCGGTCGTCGTCGAGGTGCAGATCAGTGCGGAGCGTAGGCCCATGATTGTATATTTTGCTTTGCGAGTCCCGAATCGCTGTCGCCGCATCATCACCAGCCGGACTGGCGGCTGCTGCGTGAAGAGGCTCTCCTAATAGGTCGATGAGCTCACGCTCATCCAGCATGTAGATGCCCTGAGCGATGTAGTTCCGCTTAGCGAACGGGTTTTCGGCCACGAATGCTCTGTTGACGTCATCAATATCGCTGACGCTTCCGGCGACCAGGGCGACAATGGATGGAAGCATCTTGCTATGAAGTGGGCAGGAAGTTAGTTTTCTCTCTTCTTCATTGCGTTCTCCGAACCATAGAATATTACTTACGCTCGATTATGCGCTTGGTTCAAATTTATTAATGGTTGGCTCCTTGGAGTCCAATATGGCGTCGTGGTCTTCAATATGTAGATTGCCCGTCTTTAGCGGAGACTGTCACGGGGATTTCCTACTCGCTCGTTCTTCGTTCGTTTGAAGAATGCGATTCGTCATGGTCGCTGACGGGAAGGCCAACCGATGGATAGCCCGTAGCTTGATCTTGGCGGCCTGCCTGAGATATACAACATATTCCTCCTAACGCATCCTGCTCGTATTGTTGAATGCTTCAGCTCGATCTTCCCTGAAGCCGACGAGATTGAGTGTGTAGGTCATAGTTGGCATAGTCGTCGAGCGTCTTCAGTGAGATACGGATGGGATCATCATTGCCGCTTCGGATACGCAGCCTTGGGATGCGACGGACACGTTGATAAGGCGCGGTGCCTGCGAGGTAGTATCCACGCGGGACGTACAGAGCGTTTCTCGGTCTTGGTGTTTCACCGAAGACATTGTCGCTTGGGTTTGGAACCGCGAAGCGGGTAGCGCCATTTCTAACGTTGGTGTTGATGGCCATGGCCATGGTTGAACCCTCTTCATGCCCCCAATTCAATGCGCTGCCGATAGTACAGCTCTCGTCTGTCTGCTGGTCGCTCATCTCGATGGAGGGAATCGTCTGGTCTGCGAACGACGAGTTGGACTTTTGGTCACCGTGTTGGTCATCCGAGGACCTGTTCAATTGTTAGCTCAGACCCTTCAAGAATGGAGCGAGTGGCAGGGGTCAAAGAATTTGATAGGAGCGCTGGGCCTGCAGAGAGATGAAGAGGACGGGATCGGAGGTGAAGTGAAAGATGTCGGCGATCTATCCGAGCAGAAGGGCGTTGGGGAGGACTGGGCCGAAGGCAGAAAGACGAGGAAGCGACGGAAAAACAGGAGAAACTCACCAAATATCCGATCCAGGGTTATTGAGCTGCGGCTGCAGCTCCCGAAGTCGGTTGAAATATGGTGCTTCATACGCGGCCGAGTGACCAACAACTTGCTGCGCGGGACAGGTCGGATCCAACTTCTCCACGTGGCCATTGCTTCGACGGCGCTTGTTGTCCTCGAGGGGTGCCTCAAGCAGGCGCTTCCGAGCCATGCTCGGTAGCAGGATCGGCGAACTCATTTTGTCGTCCGTCGAGCTCTTGATCGCAAAGGTATGTGCGCTTGCTCTTGGTGCTAGTCGTGATCTAGTCGCGATCACTAGGGAAAGCTAGGAGGCTGCTGGTAGAAGGCAAGAGTAGCAAGGCGGGAGATTGAAAGCGAAAAGCTGTGGGCGAAAAGATCGCAAGCAGCACCGCAACGAGACTGCGGCGCGGGGTGCCAGTGCCGGTGCGCGAAAGATGGAAAGACGAAGAAAAAGGTGAAGATTTCAAATCCTCTGGATGGTATCATGAAGAGACCTGCTCTAGAAGAAGGGGATCTTGGTATTGCAAAAGGAAGAAATCGCGGTTGTGTTGCGATGTTCGTGTCAGAGAAGGAAGCTGAGGGGAGGAAGGTGGGGGTGTCAAGAGTTGAAGTGTAGCAACATACAGTGCTAGCTACGGCGGCGGACCCACTTCGCGACAACGACGCGTTTGACGGCTTCCGCAACGCGATGAGTTGATCTGGCTCGTGTTGCTATGGGAGCAACGCCCTCTGCATTTAGGTCACTCTCGTCCCACAGCAGAACAGATCGCGCGTTCCCTCTCTACCCGCAACGATGCCCGGCCGCGGCCATGATCCAAGGAAAAGCGGTTTTCAGCTCAAATACAGGATTCTCAATGCAATGGTGCCCAGTTGATTCTCCATCACCATTTGCTCTTCTTCAGCCGTGCTGCGTGTGTTCCGAGTCAAGGTTGGCAAACTGGCTGTACCAATCTGCTGCCTTTTGTTTTTGTTCCTGTGCATCCCCGTCATTGCATGTGCCAGGGCTGGGGGACAGACTTACTCACTGGCAAGTTTGGGCATCTGACTGTGGCGGTCGCCATTCATCCACTTCCAATCGCATCTGGTATTTATCACCTTAGTGATTCCTCTTTTCCGCTCCAAGTTCGCATTCCGAGCTCATCGGCTTTGCATCTATCACGCATTTCCTTCCTAAAGAAGTAGAGGGCTAGAATATTTCGCTAAGAACCTCTTGCTTAGGATATTTAGAGTAGAGACTGAAGTTATCCTCTTCGCAGCGAACCACCAATTTCCTTTCTCACCCGTTGAGTGGGGTGTCTTGGCAAGGCTGTGGGACAATCCTCATTCTTGTGCTCAACACCCCGATAGTGCCCCCCCGATAAGGGTGATTAGAGCTCCCCGCGATGGCTGTTTTCAGGAGGACGCGGTGTGTCTACCATATTTCTACCCTGTTCCCTGCTTTCATGGAGCGCTTCGTTCGCGACCGGCGGTGCAAGGCGGACCCAGGTGGAGTCAAAACGCGACGACATCGACAGCTCTGGAGGTAGCCACGATAACAGCGAGGAGGTTGGGCCCCAATTGCCCAGATTCAGGATGTTCTTTTTTTCACAACTACCTGACCTTTAATTCATTGTTGTGGGTCCAGACGCTCAAGAGCGGAAAGTGGGGCACAGCCGGATTCTCTCGCAGCCTTCTTCCCCCCGCCATCCTGCCCACTGCGCCAAATCAATCACTCACCACCAACCACTGCGACGACGACTACTTCCGCGAGAATTTCAGGTCTCTCTCAATGTGAGAATCGCTGATTGCTTTGATTACGAGGATATCTTGCTGACTACGAGCAGAGCCGAAATCCATACCTCGCGTGGTGGTTTCGATCGCGAGTCGCTACTCACCGGAGGAAGGCGCACCTTCAAATATCGTACTTCTGCTAGCCAGCAAGCCGAACCCTGCAATTCCACGATCAATCCGCCCACCCAAGGAGAGAAATCACACCTTGAGTTGTGTCTTTGAGAAATTGACCCCTCTTTCACCATAATCGACCCTTCACAATGGCGAAGGAGTTTCATCTGTTCCCGCGACTGCCGCTCAAACTCAGAGAGATGATCTGGAAGAACGCCATCCGTTCCAATCAGCCGGGCGTCCATGTCTTCACCATATACGACCATGTGGTCGAAGTTGACACCGAGTCGCTACATAGCGAAATCACCCGATTGGCATTTCGAACTGCCGCCCTCCTCCGCCGATCCCTGCAGGCCGGACGGTAGAATATGCAGCGGGGGCTTTGCTGGCCGACTCTTTCAAGATAAAGAGTCCCTCATTGACTCGGAACTGGACTGACGAAGGTCTCATGACTGCCTGTAGGGAGTCACACGTCATCATCAAAAGGCATGGAGGGGAATATCGACCGACAAGGGCATACCAATATCCCTGCGTTATAGCACGACCGATGCCACAAGCTGCCCCGACATCACCATATTTCCCCGCGAGGATCTCATCGTCTTCCAACCAACAGGCCTCAGTGCGTTGCCGTATGGCTTCCCGACTAACGCTTTTACTCAGCGGACGGGCGAAGAGCTGTGGAACATTGACGTCGACTTCAACACTGAATGGGTGCATCAGTTGGAACATCCGCATGGTTTAGAGGAGCTCTGGCGCCAGACTCATAGATTCTTCGACTATATATATAGAAGTTATCATGGCCGCGAACTATACATCATCGACTATACCATCAAGAAGCCTCAGAACTCGACAAGCTCTCTCAAATCCCGCAGGGTGTTCCTTGGAAATGACGGTTCTCGATTTGTGGAAGTGATGGATGATGAGATTGTTGAGGAATTTAGTCAGCATGGTGAGTATATTGTGCCCGAGCACGGAACGCTTATCAATCTTCGTCGATTCCTGCACGCCTTGAGCAAGTTCGAAGTGTGGAACGGATGGGGTCTAGAGCATTTCCTTGAGCACTGCGCGCTCCGCACTCTTCGTTTTGAGGAGGGTGGATCTGAAAACTGAAAGCGGTTTTGACTGAGTGATGGGTGATAATACGCGATGACATCTGGAAACACCGGCAAGATCAGGCGAAAGCGATGAAGGAATATATTGTAGCTAAATGTACATCACAGTTACAGAGCTGATTGATGGAGAGGGCATCTGCGGAAAAGGGAGGCAAGGTTGGAATCCACCACGGGGATCGCCGCCATCATGTTACGGACTACAGAAGTATTTAGCAATCCTCGATCACAGTCTCAGACCTCGCAGATAGCTTTGATCAACTAGTACCATAGAACCTCGTGGCTCGACCCCATATCGGGTACCCTGATCTGCATCAGCAGTTGGTAGGGGTGAAACACAATACCCCTGGTGTCTCCATGTTCCATGTTATTTCTCTACGAGCAGGGAGGCGGCGTCAAATCTTCCCACAATTCCTCCCCCCTTCGTGCGTGTCTCCTCCTTATCAGCGCCATCGCCTGATGTGATGACTTTGATCTCACGCTCGTACATGGCAGATACCATAACTTTGATCTCAAGCTCGTACATGGTAGATCCCAGAAACTCCACCTCCCGAATCTCTGCCACGACAAAATAATCAACCCCGCTGTGACTCTTGTGCAGTAGAGAATCGAAATCCTGAAAGTCCCAGGTTCCGGAGGGGGGGGGTTCCAGCTCCCATAGCTTTTCTAACTCTGCTCTACCTTTCACAAACTCGAAACACCCAGCTAGCTCGCTGGTTGCCCACGACCGGAGATCCGCTAGAGTTCTTATGTCGCTGGGAATCCTGCCACCAGCGTCTCGTGGTTGCAGAATTCTGCACCACGGCCTCGTGAACTCGTCATCCTCAGGAGGGTCCCCGGGACGACGGGAAAATGCACCGTACATAGTGCCCCAAACGACCCAGAGAGGTATCTGCTGCGCTTGTAGAAAGAAGCAGAGGATCGCATTCCTCCCGATAGGATCTTTGTCGGAATTATCATCCGAGCATAAGCTGGGGCTTTTGGTCGACGGAAAGTACCGACAATCGCGAGTTATGGTGGAATTCTGGCCAGAACCCTGAGATATCACGGCGTTTTTACGGCGAGAACCATTGTTCGGGCATGCGAGAACCCATTTTACTTGCGGAGGATAGATAACTCGCAGTGCTGACGTCGTTTCCCCGGTTTCTTCTGACGCGTCTGATCTCTCATTGTCGGGCTTTGTTAAAAGAAGATGGATGTTTGCGGAAGTAGCATCTTGCAGGTCATAGGTGCAATTTATGCTCTCTGAGTTCGACACCGTGTCAGTGGTTGACGCTGAATCCATGAGAATACATAGAAGACGTACCGAGTGGCTCAAAGTCTATGCCAGTTGTGTCCTTGAGAGATAGTGGTCGTATTGTCAATAATACGTGGTTATTGATTCTGCGAAAGGTCTTTTCGTTATTTTTTACTGCACTAAGTAGAATCGCCGGACGAGTAAGCAGATCCGACTTTGTACCACAGGAGAGAATCCCCAGATAGCAGCTCTGCACTACGCCCGTTGACATCTTTACGTTAGATCCATCAGAGTCAGACGGCTCGGGATCCCACGAGCTCGTCCGCACTGTACATGGGCAAATCGTCATCTTGGTCTGGATATACTTTGATGTCAAAATCATCGTGGATGACTCTTCTTGCCTATTTTGAGACTTCGGCAGGAAGGTCACACATGACTTGTCAAAAGCGTCCGGCGACCGTGCTAAGAGGGTATCATCGCCGTGTTCGTATTGATTGGCGAAGGCGAAGATAGACTGGTCGTCGGATATCTTGATGATTTCTTCCTGAAGCCGAATGAAAGCGCGAGATTCCTCCCCGTACAGGAGCGGCATGTGAACACCGAAGAGACCCAGAAGGCAATACGATTGGTCTTCTATCCGCGTAGTCTGGCGGGAAGCAGCCCAAGACATACGCTCTGCGATGCTGTGATGGTTGAGGATATCTAGAGAATTAACCGCTTTATGGCAGCCCGGGCACTTTTGCGTTGATCGATGCGCAGTGCCGCGAAGATGTTGTCCTACGTAGCAACACGAATCCCTCTTCAGAACCGATAGTGGAATTCCAGTCCGTTTCTCTATGGCACGTGCGAAGACCTCGTCATCCTGCCTCGATGCGATGAGCATCCAGGACCGAGAGTAGAACCGGACATCCTGGGGGGCGATGAGTTCTTGCAGCGTCCATCCCCGGGTGAACCACCGGCTTGCCGAAAGCAGCCACGGGAAAGCAGATCGGGGGGTGGGAGTGCTGAGATCGATGTTGATATCGACGTCTTCAAGGTACGCGTAGCAGATACCAGCGTCTTGATACCACTTGAACATGGAATTGATGGCCTCGGAAAGCTCAGCGCTGCTCGACTTGTCGATACAGCACGTGTCGATCCAGACATATCCGTATCCATCTGAAGCCGCCTGCGCGCAGCTGTAGCGCACCTTGGCCCAACCCAGCCTTTGGGTTGTTCCGGGCTTCAGTCCGCCGTTGACATGCTCGAAGAGGACTTCTTCTTGACCCCATGTGTGCGAGAGGATGGCGTACGGGGGTGTGTTGTTGCCGAAGAACACCTCAAGCGCAAACGATTTCGTGTGCAAAAGCCTCATGGCCACGGGGCGTCCGAGATGATGGCTGTTCGGGATGAGTACGGCCGTTCCGAGACGCAAGGATGATCAGAAGCGGCGAGCGAAATGGGAAATGAGATGCTGCCTGGCGGGGTTGGGCGACCAGGGAACCCCGCTTGCGAGGGCTGAAGACAGGCCCTTGGGAAGGCAGCTTTCGTCCTTGGCGCCAAAACTCACCGCCAATTCAGCCCCCGCCACTGCCGTCCGTGACAGCGCTAACCGTCCCCGGTAGTTGGCCTCCCGCCTCACCGGGAGACGACTGCGCAAACGCGTCAAGGCAACAGCAGCTTATCAACCGACGATCTCGCCTCCTGGAGACGTCTCTCTCCCAACTCAACACTACGCACCCTCAGTCTTCGACATCACCATGGCAGCCACAAACACCAGCGCTCCGATTCAGCGGCGGCAGCTGCTCCTCGACCGCCTCACAGGGCTGCTCCGCGCCAACCCCATAATCCGCCGGTGGTGGGATGCCCGCCCCGCAAATGCCATTACGAACTCAACCCCGCAACCTCCGCCCGCGCCGCCATCACCACCACAACCACAACAGCAGCCAGAAAAACAGCCTCAAACCACCCACAATGAATCGGAACAAGCAGACGCCGACGCGCCCGTCGCCCTTCTGCTCCCAGGCATGGCCGAGCTCACCATCAGCGCCGGCCGTGACCCCATACCAGAGCACACAACCCAACCACAACCACAACCCTTCGACCCCGAAAAACACGCCTTCGACCTTCTCCCCAAGAAACCCCTTTTCACCCACAAACCCCCCTCCCAGCCAGACCTCTTCCTTACCATGCTCCCCTTCGAAATCCACTCCGCCATCTTCGAGACCTCCCAGCTGTCCCTCCACGACCTGGTCTCCCTGCGCAACACGTGCCGCACCCTCCGGCGGAACTTGCCGATTGGCGTCATGGAGCGGAAGCTGCGCGTGCAGAACTTCGCGGGGTGGGATGTCGTGTTTGAGATGCATGGGCATCGGTACCCTGGTACGACGTACGGGAATCGAAGGCTTTGTGGGAGGTGCGTGATTCCCAAGATAAGGGGGCATCTGATTGAGGGGGCGGCGGTCAGGGGGTACCTTGCACGGCGGAAGGGGGAGAGAGTGTTGCGGTTGGCGGAGGAGGATGTGGAGTGGCCGGACGAGAGGGCGATGTGTTTTCCGTGTTTGTGGAATATTTTGGTGTCGGCGGCGGGGCAGGAGGTAACCGTGGGAATGGAGATTTTCAAGGTGGCGGCGATATCGACGAAGGAGAGGTTTCGGATGATTGATGGGACGGATAGGAAGATGTGTGAGCGGTGTGCGAGGGATATTCATGAGAATGCGGTGCCGTGTCCGCATTGTACGGACTTTTCGGAGTGGTGTAAGACGAGATGGCAGAGAACATGACTGCGATGGTATTGCTAGAGATGGTTAGGCCGGAAGGGCGATGCAAGGCGGCGCTGTTGAGGTACAGTGTAGAAACAACTATAGAATGAGTGAGGTCAGATAAATATGGCGCACCAATATATCCAACTCTTATATCAAATAAAAAGAACTTGTATCGTCTTCCTCTGAGCCGTCGCATGCGAAAGCTTTCCGAACTTTATCCCCGGAATGGATGGCTATCAAATGCGGTACACGACTAGGAGTTTTAGCGATTTGGTCAAGGAGAAAGCAGAGCCGGATGCTGTGGTCCGATTCTGGTATGGATTTGTCGAACGCTACTCTTCTAGAGCCTTAACTCGGAAATCCGATCGGCTACCGGCTGCTTTCGGCATGGCCACAGAGCTGCGGCGTCTCATGCCTCGAAATTGCTTCCTTGCGGGCTTGTGGGAAAGCCACTTGGCCGAGAGTTTACTCTGGAGGGTGAGCGACTTGGAGACTGCGGAGAGAGGCGCCGAACCTACAACGACAACCGTTCTCGTCGACTTCCACGTCCCTTCTTGGTCATGGGCCTCACTGGACTGCGCCGTTGTTTGTGATACACATACCATATTTGGCGAAATTGGCGTCGTTGCAACTGTTGTTCAGTATGGCATTGTACTTCTCTCAAGGCAAGCAATGCTTCCCAACTCTTTCGTGAGCTGCAACCGACTGCGGATCACTGGTTATCTGTTGAAGCTTGTGGAGACGTTTCAAAAGGCAGCGAGCTCTGACGAGACCCATTCGTTTGAGCTTTATCCCGATATCCCAGACCCAACCACCACCGATTCTGAAACCATTCTCAACCTACCAACACTTCTGGAGACCCGGCCTGATGTTAGAGTTCAGCAGAGGAAGTTGAGCAACGCCACTCTCCTACTCCCCATTATGGTTACGGTACACATCGATATCGTGAAAGGCCTCCTAGTCAACCCATCCAACCACGGAGCCAACACATTTTCCCGTGTTGGCACATTCGAAGCATGGTTTACAGACGAAACACATCTTCGCACCATATTTCCAAATGCGACGGGGGAAAATGATGGGCGGGACGAGAACTTCGCCACACTTCCAGTAGAGCTGACGCTGCCCAAAGGTAAGGGTGCATGGCGAGAGCTCCCGCTCTTGAGACACCCATCCCCGTTGATTTAGTGGCGCTTTGCTCACATTGGTGGACCAATTCTAAGTATCCTGGAGAGTATAGAAGCCTCGAATGAAGATTGGTTCGCCGTCATGATCCACGCCAACATTGGCCTAATCAATTAGAAGGTGAGGCGAGAAATGGACAAACGGATCGCGGTTCACAAACAGGGCTTCGTTGTCGTTGCTTCCGGCGGCGATGTTGCAGACAGCATTCATTTAAATGCCGCCCATGTTGCGTGACTGTATCTCCCAATCAGATGGAGAGTCCTGAATGATACAAAGTGAATCGATCCAGAGATAAGCAATATCAAGACTCCAGGTCATCGCCATGGCTTCTTGGAACACCTGTTCAAGACTAGGAACTGGAATTTCTTCGAAAAGCTCTGTAGCATTCGAACTCAGTTGCCGAAGTGTTGGATTCGGGCCCCATCGATGACTGAGGGTCGCGTACCTCACGGGCATCGAAAAATTGCGGCAGAGGCGAGCCTTGAACGTGTCCGTTTTTCCAGATGTGGACGAGTATCTGGGGCAACTTCTCCGCGCCCGTGACCGGAAAACGGCAAACGGAGTGTTGCTCGAAGTTTTGCAACCAGTACTTTGCCAACTGCAAACTTCGCAGTGACCCTGTCGTTGTGCTCTCCAAAGCTTCGGACGACCTCTGGTCATCCAGGAGAGAGATGGACGAGTCGACAGGGTCAAACTTGAGCAGCAATAATGGCGACCAGGGTTTTTATTCATCGAGACCGGTGGAATAGAAGATCAGGGAGATGTCTGGCGAAGACACGGATGCCTCCGCTTTGTAGCACAGGCCATCGGCGAGTGAAGTTTTGTTTTCTCTATTTGCATCGTGGATTGTCATGGCACAGAATCTGTCCAGCAGCAACTGACAGACGACACATCCTCCAGTTGCAGCATCCTCGAGAGCGGCCTCTGTCGCGTGATGGGCGTATATTGCCGATATATGGTTTTCAGAACCGCGCAAAGGCCTGGAAAACGCTGGTCAAGTGCTGAAGAGAGCCCGACATTGCGAGCAGAGCTCACAAAGAGGAACCCGGGGTAGTTTTTCACTTCAACACAGCGTCTTTGTCTGAGAGCCAATGCGCAAGGTGATGGCCGCGCCGTATACTTGCCACGCTAAATCAGCAACAGCTCGCCTCGAGCCGAGTGTGGCGGACTTACCGAGCGTTGGAAGTCTGTCAACGTATAATCGCCAATTCTCAATTTATCGTTTGGGTCGGTTCCGTCGGCGGCAACAATCGCTTTGATCGTGGCTAAAACGGAGCCACTTGGAGCTTGACGCAGATTTCAATGAGAGACGTCATGGCCTTGAAGAACCGAACGAGGTCGTTTATTTGTTGCTTGAGGTTGATGAGAAGCTTGATACACTCAATGAGGATCCTCTTGATCTCGGCCTTTTGGCCGCACGTTGTTAGCGAAAGGTATGCCATCACGAGTGCAGAATTTTGATCATACGTACAAGACTAATTGTGGTGGCCGTTAGCTTCGTCAAAGTCGTCTGGATATCTCCCAGTTTATTCTGCTGCTCTACCAAAAGAGCCGATGACTTGGTGTAGTTCTCCTGGGTTGTGACCAACAGTGACTGTGTCGTGGCAAGCCGGTTCTTGGCTGCCTCCAACACCGCCTGGGCTTGGGCTGACTTGGAGCTAACCGGGGATCGTGAACCAGGAGCACCCGGAGGCATGGTGGGCACCTTCACTTGTCAAGATCGATACATTCGTCAGCAACATTCAAATCAATCACGGCGGCCTTGGGAGAGAACTCACGCCACACCCCGGGTTTCCAGGCATAGACCTCGCCGTTGCCGCGAGCGTGTTTGCCTTCCTGTACGCCGTTTCGAACTGAGACTGCCAGCCCGTGACCAGCTTGGAGTCCTTCTCCGGCCAGCTGGACGAGACTTGCTTGGACTTTTCAACGACGTCGGCAATGCCCCCGGCAATTTGCACAAGTGCCTCGAGAATCTCAGTCAAAGTCTGGCTGTGTGGAACGTTTTGACTGAGGAACGAGGGGCTTAGGAGTAGCGGAAGTGCAGTTGCAAAAAGTGACTTGATTTGGTAGAAAAGGGGAGTGCGAAGCACTCCCCAGTTATATACAAATGGAAGCTCCCTGTGTGTGGGGAGAGCACATGATCCAAGGCCCCTGCGCTCCAGGCAAGCCTGGAGCGGTAAGGCGCCTGCGCGCCTGAGCGCCAAGAACTGCCGCTGCAGTTCGACAGGCTGGGATCACTGGTCGTGGCAACCAAGGCAAAGCGAGTTTTTGCGTCCTGCTGAGCATGGTGAGGAGGAATTTCATGCTTGACTTGGCGTCGGAAGGTCTGGTCCCGCGCGCCATCTCCCAATCGATCACCACTGGACTTGGTCCCACTGACGATGGCCTGGAGAGTGGCAATGTATGCAATGATCCTCACAACCTCGGATTAGGCAGGGTCGGTGGCATGTGGCGGCATCGGGCTAGGCGGCAATCCGTCCGTGGGAGCAGCCCCTTGGCTGTCAGGGGGTGTGGATGGCTGTTCGACGGCTGGTCCAGGTTTGTTGTCCTTTTGGCCTGGATGGAGAAACCCGCCAACAATGGAGGCCCCGAGCTTGAACTTCGCCATAGGACTTGTACTTTCCAAGAGTACTGGGACGGCAGCGTTGAGGGCCAAGGACAAGGAACCCGCCAAGTCCCCCAGGGCCTGTTGGCCCAGCAAGGCCCAGCTGCATCATATTTAGCGGGTACCTCCTCGAAGAGCATGTCTCAAGCGACATGTCGGGGGTAGTATCTCACCGGTCTGGAAACTCATCTGACGCTTTTTTGAAGGCGTCTGTCGCAATATCTAGCTGCTTGGACAACCCTTCGGCCGTCTTTTTCGACATATCAACTGCCGACTTCTGGGACTCGAGACGGACTTGCTCGGCAACTAGGTAGAGCTGGTTGCTTTGCAACGCCTCGCCGGCGCTAGTTTGCTTGTGTACACAGGCGGCATGCAGCCCGCAGACATAGAAGAGCCAGAACTCGAACTTCTGATCTATGAGCTGCGCCTCCCGGACGCGGGTTTCGGCCCCCTTTTTGAACGTATCCAAATAAGGCGGCAGCATTACTTTCACTGACGCTGGGTCGCCAATAACCTTGACGATATCAGGGATCTGCCAGAAGTGTCAGTTTTGCTCTGGATATTGTGAACACGATCTCAGTGTACCCACATTGCCATCGACCATCTGGGACGCCAGGTTGATGGCTCTCCGCCTGGATGAAGGCAAAACGTCCAAGATTCTGCTCTCTTGCTTCGGCTCGGATGGTACGGAACGAGGTTGTGAGCGAGTACGGGAGCGCCCTGCCGGCCAACATTCAGACGTTGGCGATTGCGGTGGATGACAAGATGAAGGCGCTCGAGGGAGCTCCGAGCATTCGCGGTTCTGCTTGGGACCTCTCGCTGGCATGATCAGGTTTAGGTAGATGATCCCAGGTTGAAGGTGCAGTTCGGGGGTGATACCGGCTCAACTTTAGATCTATGACTTACCTATAGGCCCTATTTGGGCGAGTAATGGTTTGCTGGAAATCAAAGCGTTTCCACTGGCAGGTAGGGAACATGGCTGACGATGCTTGAGGTTGATTAAGGTTGAAATATGATGTTGTGGATTCAAGTTACCTGGCTGGTGTCTGCAAGGTTCGTTCTTAAGTAACAACAGTTGAAGGTGTGTTTTGGTTAAAGATGGTTGAGTGACAGAAACGAGAATAGGGGCTGACTGGTGGAAATGCGAGTTTGAAACACAACAGAGCGAATCAACTAGCAGGCATCCGATACGACTTGATGCTTGGCAGAGGGGCTCAGCGCGGTTCCGCACGAAGTGGCCCGTGCTGCGGTACCGATCCACGCCCGAACGGGCAAATTGAACAGCGGGCCAGCGTTGCAATCCAGGCGATGCAGCAATCCTTCGCCGAGTCTCCTTGCGATTAAAAGATGGGGGTCCGCCCACCCTTGGTTCCCTTTGGTTTCGGTCGAATTTGGCGAGAATTGATGATAACGTTACCAGATAGTTGACGACGAAAACATCTCACGCGCAATCCGGAACCGACTCGCAACGAAGAGAAGCGCAGCGAACGGCCCTCGCCCAATTCGAATCCCCGCACCAACCGCGACAGCGGACCCCGCCCGACCATGACGCGCAACAGACTCCCCAGCTGGTCCGCGATCACGCTGACAGGGCTCCATTCGCTTTCGTTCCTTGCCTGTATCGTGGGCATCGGCGCCGCAGCTTACTCGGCAGCCACAAACAAGAAGGAAGCGATAGCGACGATTGGCGTATTCCCCGCGGCGCTGTGGACAATGGGCGTGGACGTCGCTGAGATTGCGGCGCTGGCAGACAAGCACCGTAAGCGCTGGATACGCCGCTGCCCCGCCAAATGGCTGTACCTCCTCGAGCTGACGACCGCCATCTTCTGTTTTGGGCTGCCGGCTGCGTCGTCGCTAGGGTATATGCAGGTGGAGTACGAGCGATGCAGGTTTGTCTCGCACAAGGATGAGAAGGCCATGGGCTGCGAGCGGAACCCTGGGGATACCGATATTGCGCAGATGGCGGGCATGGCGGTGCTCTATGTTGCTGCGTAAGTTTCTTTGTCCTTTCGCTGGGAGTTGGGGTACAAAAGCTAACATTGTTGTCATCAGGACGATGCACTCGATTCTTTTCGTTATGACATCGATTCAATACTGCGTGATGAAGAGGAAGGCCTCGCGGTCTGCGGCCGGCGAGAAGGAGCAATTCCCGGAGCCTTCCAACACCCTGACGGAACCGCCCAGGGCCGTCATCCGGGACTGAAGGAAGCACCCTACATGGGAGACGCTGATATGATACGATAGTGAAGCAAGATAGTAACGAGATACCCACGACTTGTAGTATAACTGAGCACATATTTTGACCTTGACGTCCTGAGCTGTTCTCTAGCTCCGGTCTGCTCCTTGTCGAAATCACTCGGAACCCATCTGAGGATTCGGTAGTCAGTGGATGTTGGGGTGTTAGCGGGTGGGCATATGCACCCTGCATGTGTGAGCATTCAGGGCGACCAGTCAACTCGCTCGCTCAACAACACCCTTCTGACGCCGCCAATGATGTGTTGTCTTGCCCACCCTGAAGCACAACCACCACCCGGAAATGCAGCCACCACCCAAGGGAATCACCATCCTCACATCCTATGCCCATGCACATAAGTACTCCGAAGCTCGGCTTGCCTCTCACTTTCTCCCGCAGCCTAACCGAAAAAAATATCCCCAGGCTTCTCACCAGGCTCCCAGCCCCTGGGAGAATCTCGACACACCGGCTTCAACAAAGTCGATTTTCTGCTGTTTGCTTGCGTCCTCGACGCCCAGCATGGCCGCCCAACCACCCCTTCATGTCACAAAAACGAGCAGCGGCAATGGTATCCCTGCTATACCAGCCTCGGCTGCAAGTCTTGAGCCCCATCCGACGGACCAGGAACGACTGCTCGTTGAAGTGAGAACAATCCACGCCAACTTGGTAATCCGCAAGAAATCTTCCAATAATGCCACAGATGGCAGAAATGTGCACTTCTACGTCCACGGAAAGAGTTCATTTCAAATAGGTCTATTCGACAAACTCGATATCGTTCGCTGTTTGCGCAAGACTCTTTCCTCCACCCCTCTCGCGGATACGCTGAACCGGACATCAACGTGTCTCAGCCTTCTCGAGGTTTACGCTGGTGTTTCCAACGACCTCCTCATCAGCTCGCCTATGCTGGTTGACCCGAAAAATCGTGTTTTTACGGCCGTGACCACCGCTCAAAAGCTCTACGGCTCTGGATACAAGGTTGACGATGCTAGTGATGAGCTGGCGACGTGGCTAGAGAGAACTGTGAAGTCTCTGGGCAGCATATTCTGTTCTCTGAGGCTATCAATACCTCGCACATGGCTCCATACTATATACGGGTATGGGTTTATGATTTTCATTATGCGTGAGTGTAGGTATTCCCTCCCTTGCTTGGTGTCCGAATTTCCCCCTGGCATGAGAAAAGTATGCTGGCTCACACTATGCCATGGACGATCTGTCCGGCCCTGGTCGTTCTCTGGGGCGTTTGCTGGATGTTCTATAACAGCAGCGGACCAACCAGAGGCGAGGGCCACTGGACGACCTCAGCCCCCCAACAGGAACGGGGTACTGGTGGTCAAGGTACGTGCCCGAAAATCACAGGATTGATTCTCTGTTGAGAGAAAACTAATCTTGCCTCTGCTAGGTGTCGTTTGGGACTTGTGGAACACAATCATGCTCCCAGTCGACGACGAATCGGACGCATTGTTGCCCACCGCTCAGATCCCGAGTGCTTTCGAACAGCCAGGCGAAAATGAAACTGCGTTGCAGGCCCTCGGCGCCGTATTCTCGATGGCTACGCCAACCTTTGACGAGTTCTACCCGCTCGCAGAACTCCAAGAACGCCAACCTCCTCCAGGAATTTCCTCCATCACGATCTCTCCAGGTCTCCCGTCTGTAGCGTCCCCCAGGCACACTACGTTTGGCGTGGCAGTACCCTTCCATCAGCCGACGGAATTGGGCCAAAGAACAGCGCCGCAGAGCCCCATCCCGATGCCAGAATCCCTCGTTTCTCGCGGGGTTCGTCAAATCCGTCGGCTAGGCTCAAAGCCCACTGGGAGCTGCACTGGTGGTGTCAGCAAATCACGGCGGGTAACTTCCGGGTATGTGTCTTCGTGTTTGGAGCAATGGCCTCTGTTGCGGTGGGCTAATATCGCATCCAGAACGAAATACTCTGGCTCGGTCTGCTCCACCTGCGGGAAGAAGTTCTCCAGAGGAGATGCTCTCAAGCGCCACGAAGCAGAGCAAAAACACGGCCAGGGGCTCAACAACCTTGGAGAAGGCACCACGAAAGAGTACCTTTGCCCTACACTAGGGTGCGAGAGGTCCATCAAGGAGCAAGGTTTCAAGCGGCAGACTCATCTTCGAGATCATCTCAAAACACTGTGCAGGGCCGATCTGTCGCTCGTTTCTGGCACGGCCGTTGCTACGCCCGGCATGTCCCACACCACGTCTCCGAAAACAGCCGCATTTCAAGGGAACAGCGCTGGTTATTCCCTTGATGACCATCCAGGAGGCGGCGAGTACCCGGAAGAGGCGAGCAGGAGCACAGTAGTAGAGGAGGGTACAGGGCTCGGAAATCGGGACAAGATCTCGTATCTGGAGCAATGCTACCGTGCCGATGAGAAAGAGCTCCGCGACAGGGAACAGGAGTGCCAGCGTCTTCGTGAGCGGCTGGCTCTACAGAGGGGACTCATCGAGATGTATGCTCAGGGTGAGCAGTGAAAATAGCGTCTGATAGCTGTTCGCCACTCATTTGGCTTAGCCGCAAGGATTTGATACAAATGTCCTGCGTCTGACTTCCATGCAGCCAAAATCTCCTCGCTCTGCCTCGCCGCCGTTATGTCCTCGCCTCCCTAGCACCACCGTTCTGCCCACCAACCCCAAAAGTCGGTTGCACGCCAGGCGGAAACCCTGTCTGCGATTCCGACGTCACCGCGCCCGGTACTGGTGCCGCCTGTTGCTCATGCCCAGGAACAACCGCTGAGCGAACCGGGAAGTAGTTCACCTGACCGGCTCCGCCACCTTGAAACGTGCCGGTGTAGCCCTGCGGAGGTTGATTTGGCACCTGTGCCGCGTGAATGCTTGTTGATGGAGCCTGCCATGCAAGCGGTGCTTGGCCATGAGCAGCAGGGCGTATCACTGTCTCCCCATATCCTGCCTGAGCGTGCCCTACCGCCCAGTCTGGATGCACTCCGACTTGGATTCTGGGTGCCGCTGGGGTTGGTCCCCATTGGAGAGGGCCCCCGTTGCTGCTGGATGCAGCATGCGTCCTCTGAGCTCCCCTATTGTGTGGGGATTGATGACCGCTGGGACCCGGACTGGGGCTAGCACCGGGGCGAGCTGAGTAACTTTGTTCGTTGCCTTCACCTTCGTAATCGTCGTCACGTTCCTCCAGAAGCCTAGCCTTCCGAGCGTCATCCCCGCCAATAACCCGAGCTCGGAACTGGTTGTATTCCCGGGTAAGCTTCTCGACCTCCTGGAAGTGTGCGTATCGGAGCTGCGGCTGGCGGCCTTCCATGCCCGGCTGCGCGACCTCGTGTCGCGCTAGGGAGGCCGCAACGAGAAACGCATTGCGGATCTGGCGCCCGTTCCAGGCGCCTTTGCCATTTGGGTATTTGTGGAAGTGATCGATGGCAAATTGAACGATTTCGGGTTTGACGATGTAAAGCGGCGGCTGACCACTCGCCTCGTGGTGTTGCTGCTCCATCTCCTCTAGGTTTCGGATGTTGATAAGAAAGATCTTTTCGATCGCGGGGAGACCAAGCCGTTTGTAGTGTAGGATGAGGTGGACTCTTGACGAGATAGCCTGATCGACTTTGCCAATGCGGTTCGTGGTCAGGAACAAAATCCCATTGTAGTACTCCAGCTTGCGCAGGAACACTGTCGCGTATTAGCAAGATACCCTCCGTCTGGTAGCCGTCGGACATAACAACAACTTACTCGATACCATGCCATCTTGCACAATGTTCGAGGAGCTCCTGGCCGACAGGAACACGTCGGCCTCGTCCATAAGCAGGATGCAGTCCCACATATGAGCCAGTCGGAACGCTTCATCCAGTGCTAGCTCTAGGAACCCTCCTTCTGTTGAGATCAAATCATTGCACGATATTGGAAAGAGGGGTCGTTTTGTCGACTGAGCAATGGCCTCGGCGGTTGCGGTTTTACCGACTCCGGGCTCGCCGTGAAGCATGACAAGAAGTCCCCTCCCTTTCCCGGCAATGAAATCTTGAGTCAAAATATCCTGAGCCGTGTTGGCCGACTGAATTCGTCTTTGAATCGACTGCCGCTTGAGATGCGTCTCGACAGTGGCCTGGATTATCTTCTTGTGGCTTTCGGGGAGCTGGAGATCCTGAAGAGGGTCCGCGCGGTCGTGCGTGAGGGGCTTCAGGTTTCGGATATCCACGGGGAGGAATCTTCGCAAGCGCAACGCATAGACAAATATTCTGAGAGGCAAAAGTGCGAGATCTTCTCCCTGGGGCGGTTGGGTGGGGCGTGTGCTAGCCCTTAGGTAAGGTGTTTTCCTCACTTCGGCAGCAAGCTCGTGTCCCTCGCATTCCTCGCTGGTTCTAATGTTGTCAAATATCGACTTGAGTTGCTTCGACCGTTTGACATCAGCCCAAACCATGATTCTGAAGGCACTACCGACGGTTGAGCTCGGGAACATGTCCTCCATCAGCACGTGGTTCACAAATGTATGCTTGCAGGTCGGCTCAGTGTTGTAAGTCTCTAGTGGAGATCGATCAGTCTTTTCATCGGCACTAGAACCACCACACAAAAAGTCATTGCGGATACAGAGTACACACCTTTGAGATCAATGATCACCTCCCCTTCCACGTATTCTGGGGCCGAAAGCTGAGCCCTTGGTGGATAGCTGTTGTCTCTCCGAAAGCGAACTGGAAGTCGAACTGGAAGTCCCACGGGATCCGTGTCACAAGTCCAGCTCTCGCACATCATATGCTTGTGTGGGATTGCCTCAGTAAACAGTTTACCCGCCTCTTTTGCCGTTTGAAGTATGCTTCCCGCCTTATCGGCAAAGCGAAGGGGGTAGATGTCAAGCTCTCGGATGTCTTTCTCTCCTTCGTAATAGTGGATTTTGAAAGTCCGCTCGACGGCTCCGTATACTTTCCCATCATAGTCCAAATAGTAGCACCGGGCCCTAAATGAAGGGTCTTTAATTCTGCGGTCATATTCGTCATCGAAGGGGTCGCTATCACTGTCCTTCCGCTGTCTCCGTGGAGCTTGCCCTGGGGCCTCAGGCGGCGGCGTCTGAGCAATCAGTAGTCGCCACACCTCTGGCGCGAGGTAGTAGAAGTTAGTGAGTCCCGCGTAGTTTCGGTCCATTCACGTTGAACAAGGACTTACGCTGGTGCCATGGCGACTCGCGCAGCGATTGATTCTTCATAATTCGGTCTAACTCCATATCCTCTGAGGCGGCTTTCAGCAGCGAATTTGCCGGGACAAATACGAAGTCGCCAGGCTTGAAGAGGTACCACAGATCGCTGAAGAGAACTCTTGGTCTATGTAACTCGGTGGCTTCCCGAATGCGAGTGAAGTCGGGCAGGAGCCTACGTTTGGCAAAATCGATGTAGCAGCGCAAGTCCTCCAGAACAGCAGGGTTGCTACTTGCCTGGTTCTCGTCACTCTCCATTCTCTGAAGCTCGTCTTTGATTTTCTCGTGGTAATAGATAAGATCGGGAAATGGGCGCATGAATGTATGTGGCTGGGTACCCCAATCGTACCCGGTAACTTTGCCAAAGATGGCAAGCAGCGCGGGAGACTGGATGCGGACTCTTTTGATCCACTTGGTGTTGTTTTCGAGCCGGTGGACTCGATACGGGGATGGTCGTCCGGGTCTCGGCCCCATACCAAGCTTGGACACCCGCTTACCTGCTTCGGCGGCGATATCCTGGCGGAGCTTGGTTCCGGCGACGAGGACCTCAATCGAGCATAGAGGCTCGGAAGGGTCGAAGTGGTTGACAAAATGCTCCCAGTCGCACTCCCTGACCTTCGGGATGGTTTGCGGGGGCTCTTCTTCGTCATCTTCGCCGCCGGCAACATCGGACGACGGGAGGATTCCGGCGCGCTGTTCCAGGTCCGTCAAGAGCCGATCCAGACGGTCGAGGTGTCCAAGCGTGCCGCCAACGACTTTGAGGCCCTCCGCGGAGATTTGGTTATCGGTAGTGGGCTGAGGTTCTGCCATGTCGGTCATTTGTGAGTAGTACCGCGAAAACTTGTGCCGATTTGAATTTGAACTCCAAGTTGGCGCGCATTGATGCCGGAGAAAGGCGGGGGGAGGAGAGGCCGCCAAAAAGGCCCTCGTGGTGGTCTGCCTTACATAAGCGTGGTTTCTTCCTCCTGCAAAGACTTTGCGCAGGCCGCGGGGTGCCTGGTGCTCAGGCTGTATTCCAGCAGGCAGCCAATACAGGCGGCTGGGAGTTGCGCGATCACTGGCTGATCAGGATGTCGAACGCAGTCGTTCCTACCCCCACCTTCCAGTCACACGACCCATCACACCCCACGCTTCCACTGCATTCACCTTGCAAGCACTCACCGCGCGAGCCTTCAGTTCCATTTCCTCCTCTCCATACCGAAATGGCGGCGGCGACGCAGACCCTTGAGCGGCTGCCGTTGAGCGCGTCTCAACGGCTCGACTCCCAAAATGGCGCAGACCAAGATAGGATGCAGCTGGCCGCGACCACACGAGCGACTCAGTCAAATCAGTCCCTGGCGCCGCGGCGCGAGACGGGCACCGTCGAAAGTGGCTCAGCAACTGCAGACATAACAAAAGTAAACCTGCCTGATCAGGGGTGTTCGTGGGACGACGTTCTAAGCTCCATCGAAGCGACAAGGGATGAGTACGAGCGGAAAACGGGAAAGAACCGCCTTCGCGCCATGCCACGAAGTCAAGTCATTGTGACCACGCTACATGGGCTCACAGAGATGATTCCCGAACAGGACGGTCTGTCTATCTTGCGTGGGGGACTAAAGCTTATCTTCGGGGTATGCGAATTCACCTACAAACATCAGATGAAAGGGTTTAAGTGCAATTTGAGCTGATACATGCGTTCCCTGTCGCCCCTAGCTGCTCCATAAGCGCATCGAAAATCAGGAGCAAATATTCCGAGCGTTGGAAGACATCCCTCTCACATTTTCAAAGGCTTGTGAAGCATGCCTGAGCTACCCCCGAGACGAAGCATTGCGAAATGCCGTGCTTGATCTATACCGAATTTTGCTGGAAGAGATACCAAAACTGGCCGACATTCTTCTTCGACGCCACAAAGGGTCTTGTGAGTATAAGCTCAAACTATGTTGGCCATCTGGACAATTATTGACCATATTGCAGTGCCGTCTCGCATGTTCAAGCAGCATCCTCAGCAAGAAGCATCTGTGATCCAGCAATCGATTGATTCTGTAACCCGAGCCTCCACTCGGGTTTCGGACCGTGTCGAGGTACTCCTTGGGAAGACAGTAGTTGCAACACTCCGCCAAGCAAAATCGATCGACGCAAACGTTCGACAGCTCGGAGTGGGCGTGAAGATAATCCACGATCGCCAGCTAGAAACCGTGCAGAGAACCCTCGTCCAGGAAGAACGGTACTCAGAACACCTCAATGCATTGGCTGGGGCTTTCGACGCAAAGCTTGAAAGCGCGACTCTCCGGCTAACAGCAGAAATTCGGAGTATTCAAGCTAGTGTGCTTTCGCCCCCGAGCAACCCTACTGGGTACATTGGCTACGTTGGAGGAAATACCTTTCCTGCCTTCCCCGTCCTCCATGCACTACCATACCCATCTTCCCAAAGCTTGCCCGCCCCTTCATCAAGCCCCGTCTACAGCTACGAACAGCTCTACCAAATTGCAGATCTACCCGACCCAACGGATTCCGAATATGACCTCGACGAGATACAGAAACTCAAAGCCAGACTCAGTGATGAAGCTATTGGCCGCAGCACCTGGCTCATGGTTACGGACCGCTTCAAAGAGTGGCTGGATTTCTCTAGCCGACGGTCGGACTTGTTACTTGTTGACGGGAACATGGGCACCGCCGTGGAAGGAAAACTCTCGTCCCTCTCTGCCTTTTGCGGATCGTTTATCGAGGCCGGGAAAGCGCCCCATTTTCTTGTGCTTTACCACTTTTGCGGCCTCCACGCATACGCGAGCGATCCAATCGGCGGACCACACGGCATGGTTCGTAACCTTGTTGCCCAGCTCCTTCGGTTGCACCGTGGCATCGGAACCTGCCTGACAGTCACTTTGGCAGACCCTGTCTTCGGAGACCTGGGCGGGCATCATCTTCCTTCTCTGTTGGCGCTTTTCCGCGAACTCATCCAGCAAACACTGCCGCATATGACAATTTACTGCCTGATTGACGGGATCTCGGAGTTTGAGACGAGCAATCATGATTGGGAGAACGAGCTCTGCGAGGCTATCACGTCCCTTCAAGCACTCGTTGAGGACTTCCGCCACGCACCTAGGATCGGACCAGTGTTCAAGGTCCTACTCACCGCGGCGCATAGAAGTATAACTATTGCTCAACAAATTGACACCAGTGATAAAATCGCCCTGAGCAGCGCGAATGTTCTTCCTCGTTCTATAGGCTCATCATTCGAGGAAGATCTTCACGCAGCGATGGAGGATCCCACAACATGAAATAGGATCTGGGGGGTCAGTCATACAGCCAGAACACCCACCAGCACTCACGAGGCAATCTCGCTAGTCTCGTAAAGACGGGGATTTACTCAAAATGGACATGCTCCGGCTTATTTGTGTTTGGACATTAATTCGCGATATTGGGCCGGAGGAGAAGTAGGAAAATGACAAATACGGTGTATTTTCCATCACTACATTCGAAATACAAGTCCGCCTCCACCAATTCAAGCAAATCAAGCCCACACCATCACCACCTGAGCACCACCCTCTAAGTACAAGCCCCCCAAACCGAACTAAACCCAATAATCGCATCCGCAATATCAAACAGCGCCTGCCCGCCAATCCTCCTCGCATCCGCCAACGACTTAACCTTCTTCAGCAACTCCGCCACCTTCTTCACACTGCCAATCGCATTAATCGCCTTCTTGATCTTGAGGATCTTCGCCGCAGGGATCGCATTCTCCAGGATGAACTGCGCTATCTTCGCGGCGCAGTTCAGCACGTCGATGATCCCCGCGGGAGCGGCGGTGGCGCGCTCGCTGAGCGTCAAGGCGGTGGTTTCGGCGTAGGGGAAGAGGGTGGGAGAGCGGGCGGTGATGTCGGAGGGTTGGTGCCGGTAGTTGTGGGCGATGAGCCAGTCGTTGGTGGTCTCGTCGCCGGCGAGGAGGACGTCGGTGGGGATGTCGTTGATTGCGGAGAGGAGGAGCTCCAGGGTGGAGGCAACTTCGGGGGCTTTGAGGGCGGAGAACTCGAGGTTGACGTCCTCTTTGGCGGTGCCAGTGGCCTCTTGGAGGGCGAGGGCGGTGGGGGCCAGGAGGGCAAAGAGGGCGGTGGTGAACTTCATTTTGGGGATTGTTTGAGTTGTTGTTGGGGATGTGTAATTGGATTTTGATGCTCTGTGTTGATGATGGATTCAAGTCAAAATCTCAGACTTATGCAGACCTTTTATACTGCTGAGATACCAACTGGCATGCCCTCAATGCCATGGTGAAGTTGATTGGCACGGTCAGTAGATCCTCCGATTATTTGGTTGTATTACGGTTTCCTGTCTAGCGGTTTATGAATTTTGAACGGTGTATCACTTTGGTTAGATGAACTACGATGGCGAAGTCGACAATGCTAAACACTTTAACTACAATGATGTTACACTTTGGGCTTGAAAAGATATTACTGTCACAGCCTCCTTCATTTGCAACCGTCCAGTCTGAACGCCATTTTACCATTCTGCTTGACCGAGTCTCGCGATAGATGATAAGCATTTAGGATACGAGAAGCTGCATAGAAAACACAGTGTGATCACTGCAGGACCAAAAGGCGTGATAGCAAAGTACGATGCCGAAGTCGCATACTATTCTAGGCCCTAACCTGGAAACTTGACCGACGTTGGGATAAGGGTGGTGTGTACTGAATCTCGCGGCTGGTTAAAGTCACGGCTAATTTCTTCAGCTGGGACAAGTGGACAGCTCCTTCACGCGTCGGTGTGAAAGTTGAGGCGCAGTCAGGGGCGCCAAGACGGCATTTGAGGCAAAGCCACGAGCCAAATGAAGGCGGCAGTCCATTGCAACTATAAATACTACTTACCTTAATGTGAGGCTCTGGGCAGTTCGGGTAATTGAACGTCCTCATTTCAGAAGATCTGGATTCGCGATAGGTGCTTGGGCTGGGGCAACTCGGGAGTATCACGGTACACGGTCATAGCGATCAGAACCAGATTGATATCATATTCAATGTGGTACTCGTTCCACAACCCCTGTCCTTCATCAAAGCCCCCTTCAACATTACAAACACCTCCTTCTCTATTCTCCACACAATAACCAACGTGAACGCTACCCCAAAGGGTACGAAAAACTACTGACAACGGATTGCGCCGATCGTGGCGGCACCAGTAAAGATCCAGTAGGTGGTTTCCATGTCAGCAGGCGAACGACATTCCCGGAAAGCAAACTTACGGCCCCAGAATTGACCGCCACTGCCGTTGGTCGAGTATCCGCAGCTGCCGCCGATATCGACGAGGCTATTGGTGTCCCTGTAGGTACAAGCCTCGTGGACATTCCTGCCTAGAGCATGTGGAAAGAGTATTAGCGTCAGGTAATTGTCGAAGATGGCACCACTAGCGGACGTGTTGTTGGCATCCAGCGCCCGTCGTTGGCCTGGGCCCAGCCTAAGACACATACAGGTTCTGAGGCTAGGGCGAGGGTGATGGTGAGAATGGTGGTGAAGTGCATGTTGATCGATGCGAGGTTGTTGGAGGAGGAGTTTGAGGTTGATGATTTCTTACGAAGAACGGCGGCCAAGGCAAGGGCTTTATATCCCGCAGCCCATGGAAAATGTCCACCCCAGTATCTCATGAAAGAAGAAAATAAATAATCTCCATCCAATTCAAGAGTTGCAAGTGGGTTGTGTTGACTGGCCCTGTTACGCTGGGCTGTTTTCCGATCTCAGGGGTAAGTGAGATAGTGCGAGCTCCAGCTCCGAGAACATGCCCATTGGGAGACTAGATTGTTGTTAGTGTCTAAGGGTCTGATTCCCACCACTGCGGTCCACGTTCAGTCCGAGACCCGGTTCTGAGCGTGCGAACGGAATCCAATCATTTGGGAAGATGTCTTCATCTTCAGGTGCCGTTCCTGGAAATTCTCGTGTGCGATCCCGCACGGACAATGTCAGCGACTATTGTTTTCCCCTTTCGGCTCGGGACTGCTAATGCTCGGGAAGGCTTGCCGCGGATTCAATTCACTAGTGCAACTGTCATAAGTGTTCGGCACATGTCCGCCAACGATGTGCGTCATTCTGCTGCTGTGTCATGGTCAGTTAGGACTTTGGCAGTTGACGAGCTGAATATAAGGTGTGTGGCTGTGTAACATCACTTGGCTGTCACCAAGGAGTCAACTGCCATCCCCGCACACGAATCCACCCCTTTCCTCCAGTATTCTAGGGGCTCTGTCTGGGGGAGAGGCTCACCAACCAGGAAGCTTGTAATTTGGACGACTTTGGTTTTTTAGACCGACTTCGGTACCAAGGTGGTGGTCCCGACGGATCGGGAGTGCCTCGGGAGCCGTCCTTCGCGACTTTCTAAGCATTACCGCCGGTGACGCTGCAATTCCTCATGCCAATTGCCGTCGCACAACCCCCCCAAGAAAGCCGATGTAGGCGACACAGCGGTGGAAAAGATGCAAGGAACTTATGCAACTGCACTTCCCGCCAATCCCGCGTCTTTGACTTGATCTTGCTCACCGCTATTGGCTGCTGGTGCCGCGAGCTGCATGTCATCCACGCTGCGCATTCCTCAAGGCAACCAGGCAGCCGTGCTCATGGTTCCTTCCCCGCTTCTTCATATGCCCCTCGGTCGTCTCCTGTCGCCGCTGCTGCTGCTCAATTCCAGGTTCTGTTCAATTCTGCTCAATTGGCACTTCCATCGGTTAGCAACCAGCATCAAAGCAAGATGGCCGACTCTCCAGCCATGGCCGACTCTCTTGCTCGGATTGTCTCGCACGGGATGCGTCTGGCGACAGCGCTGCAAACCTACAAAGAACTCACGCGCGAGACCCCCGTGAGTCTGGACGATGCTATCCCGGAAATCAGTGCGACCGCAGCTGCCCTCGAACAGCTTCGCGAGCTCCTTGACGAGGACAAGCTCGTTGCCGACCAGGAAGGTCGCCCCAGAATCTTCAACGATGCCGGGCTCGCTGAGATCCACACCGTCGCGCAAAACTGCGAAAGGATCTACAAGAACATCGTCATCTTCATCCAAAGGGCGAACCGCCCTGAGGACGAGGACGAGAACGAGAACGAAACCACAGAGTTCAGCGCAGACCCATCTGCACTCAAGCCACTCACTATCCTCCGCCATATGAAATGGATGTGGCTCGACCAGCGTATGGAGACCTGCCAGGATCAGCTGCAATGGCTCAAGTGGAACCTTCTCCTCTACCTGCAGATCGCACAGGTGGCCAAGCTGCATTTGACCAGAAGCCCGCGACCTGCCGGCACGTTTGACAATGAGCTCGCATTCAGAGCTGCGGCCGAGGAGCTCAAGAACCGCCGACTCAATGAGGCGACGCGAATGGCGAGGAGAATTGTCAAGAAGCAGGAGAAGGCCGCCAAATCCGACCATAGGTCGGTCACAACCTGCAGCACAGACGACAACGAGGATCCCGACCTTGTAAAGTCCCCCCTGACTGCTAGCGCCGTGGCGGATGACGCAGCTTCCATCGCTCCGACTGCCGTGGAAGATGCCGAGGATAAGAGCACGGCTGCCCCTCTAGAGGAGCTTTCGCTAAAGAAACTCGAAGTTAATCGGCAAAACAAGAACGGCGGTCTAGAGGAAGCTGCGACTCCGGCGAACCCGGAAGCTGAGAAGCTTATCGAGAAAGCCGTCTCGAGCACGTTCTCCTCGAGGATTTCCCGCTTTCTTCCGAACTGGGCACAGCGCATCTTTGAGTCCTCCGACACTTCCCTCGCCGGCTTAGGCTTAGAGGGCACACAGCTCGAAGCCTGGGTGCTGGACTCCACCACCGAGATCGGCCCCGTGATGATCCCTTTCAGCCAAGAGCAGTTGATCCTCGGTCTGCAACGCGCGATGAAGACCACTCGCAAATACAACTGGCACAACTACTCGGACATGAGCGCAGCTCAACTCCGATCCGTCAACCTCACCATCAAGCAAGCCAAGATCCAGTCTGCCCACACAAGAACCTGCATCGGCGTGCAGGAGTTCAAGCGTGCTGGCAAATCGCCTTACGCTTTGGTCTTCCTGTCCCTCAGAGACGCGCCGGCGCCAGTGATCCTGACCACCCCCACAGGTTGCGAATACCAGATCCCGTACGAACAGTGCAGGGAATGGCTTGTTTGTGCCCCCCCCCCCCCCCCCCCTGACCTTCCCCCGCTGATCACTGCTAATCAACCCTGTCTACAGGACATGAAGAAGCTCGTCCAAAGCATCTACAACTCCTCGCACTTCCAATACGCTGACATCATGAGTGGCAAATGGGAAGTCTCAAAGGACGGCAACAAGGTCATCATCAATGCCCTCTGGAAATCTTCCATTCAGCCCGGCGACAAACTCACCCTTCGCGTCGGCGCCACCAACTACTATTCTTCCGCGCGGCCCCCCATGCCAAGGCCGCCTGGGATGTTCCCGAGCTTCCCTTGCCCACCACCTCCCCTTATCATTGATGTAGAGGGGTATCCGCTGAGTGTACAGGAAGAAGAGGAGCTCCGCGTCGTTGACTTCGTGTTGGAGAGCAAGTTAGTCGATGTTAGTGTTGCGCAGCTGCTGGGCCGATTTACCTATGTTGTGGATGTGGAGAGCGCCGCGCTCAACAAGTTCTCGTTCAGCAAGTTTGAGGGTGACACGGGGAGTCTGACGTCGAGCTCGGACTCGGACTCTGATTCCTCTGCTAGTTCGTTTTGAGCCTTGCGGCGGATTCTGCTTATGACTGGATTTGTGGGGATTTGATGACTTTTTTGAGTTTCTATTTCTTGAATAGCTGCGATATGATGAAATGAAATGACATGAACTTCTTGTTCTAAAGCACGGTCGTCGAACCCTTTACACCTCACTCTGTAGTTTGACGTGAAATGGTCACTACAGAACACTTTCTAGACAAAACCAGTTGTATGAATATGATTCGAAGCATTGTAAATCCCTACCGCGGTACTGAAGCAAAGAACGTCAAAACATTCATGGACGCTACAAAAGAAAGGAAATCTCCCTCTATCCTTCTCACTTCCCCCTCTGCATCCCATCCCTTTTACCTTATCCCACACCACCCTCCATGTCCTGTTTACCTCCTACTCACTCCCTCCTTTCATTCCCTCCACCACCCTTCCCCTTCCCCTCTCCCTTCTACTCACAACCCTCTCCATACCCGTCTCCCAAGCCCCCCTAATCTGCGCCTTAAAATCCCGATTAATCGTCCCAAAATCCCTCACATAATCCTTCAGCACCTCAGCCCTCTCCTCTGTAATCCCAAAGTCCGCCACTGTGATCGGACGCTTGACGCCACAAACCGTAATGGCGCACACGACAAGGGCTGCGACGAAGACGTACCGGACTAGAGCGAATCGCGCGGCGAGGATGACGAGGGAGCTTGCGGCAGGGGTGAGGAGGAGGAGGCGGGATGTGGCGGATTTGTGGGTTTCGTTTTGGAGGGCGAGGGTCTTGCCTGTTCTTAGCATTTATTCACGGAGATTGGGGACGGGGGAAAGCCTACCGAGGCAATGCGGCTTTGAAAGAGGGCTGTCTGTTGATGAAGGGAGTCACGCAGATCTTGGAGGCCGCGGATGTCTTTGTCGATGGCGCTGAGGAGGGTACGCTGGGTTGAGGAGGTGGCGGAGTTGAGATCGAAGTAGGCGAGGTCGGTGTCTTGGAAGCGCTCCCATGCTCGAATGATGGAAGTCAGGCCGTGTTGCATCTCCTCTGAGAGACGGGCTATCTTGTGAGAGGTTTTGATGGGGAGAGATGAGTTCTCGTCGTTAGTCTGGGCGATGGTTAGAATAGGCGGTACTGACTTTGGTGAGGATGGACTTACGAGTGCCTTCAGCCACTTGAGAAGGGCAAAGCCAGAGTTAAGCCACTCCGCCTGGGCGTCGCTGACAGCGGACTGCAGCGCCCGGAGAAAGTAGTCTCTTGCTGTGTAAGTCTTGTTAGAGTTAGCCCCTGAGCCCCCGATCAGAGGGTCTCTGCTCGTGCTCTCGTGGGTGCGGGCGTCGTGTTTACTGGCTTCGCCGTCGTAGTAGGTGTCGAAGAAGCCGTATGTTGTCCAGAAGTTGTCGTCTAGCCCTGTCACCATGCATGAGAATTGGGACTCGTAAAGGAAGGTTTGGCCAGCTGAGTTGCTGTCGCCAAGGAAGCTGAGATCTGTGTGCTTGCGGAGCTGCCGGTGATCAGGAGCGACACCACCCGTTCGCCATGCGAGGACTGGGAGGTGGAATGAAAGCTGGAAGGTTTTGTTGTTGGCCTGCTTGCGTGTTAGTTGCGCTTGGCACCATGACCTATGAAACTCACTGCTATTGTCACCCCTATTCCAGCTTGGGAGGTGAGATATTTGTGAACAAAGTCCTTCAGGAACACGGCTTGGTTATACGATGCAGTTGCTGCGACAGGGAGCACACTCCACGAGTCGAGGTTGGTGATGTAACTGTACCAACGCAGTCAGTGGTTGCAATCATATAAGTGGGAGGGATGTAACCTACATCAGCCGTTGCTTCGCCGGTGATGTCTCGATCTTCTCTCCAGCTTTGATCAAAGACTGTGAGTTGCTCTGAAATCAGTCAGCACCGTCCGCAACACATCCCATATCGTGGCAGGAAAACTTACAGTCGAAGGCAGCAGCCCATCCAGCAACTGGTTCCGACCCAGGAGCTTCGTCTCGTGGACCCCACGAGCCTTTTCCCCCACAATTGAAATTGCCGCAGTCTCACTTCCCTCCCCACCCTCCTCAGGCTGTCTCAAGTATGCCGGCGAGCAGAACTGCTCAATATCGTCGCGGATATACTTCTCCGATGGATCCCCCGTCCCTTTCACAAACTCCCTGATAATTCTCTGAGCCTGCGTAGATTCGTCATCCAAAAACGCCTCACTGACCCTCAGACAATGGGGCGCCTCCTCCGCGCTGTACCCCTCTGGCTGGCCGCGCGTAAAAACATCAGGCCACACCGAAGTCTTGACCTGATGGCCATTCAGAAACGACCCCTGGCCATTTCGTCTTCGATGTCCAACAGCCGTCTCATGATTTCCACCGCTAGGCCCAACCTTCCCTGCCACCTTGACCCCCTGATTCCCTGCCCCACCGCCCTCGCCCTCGCCCTCCGCATCCCCCTCCCCCCTGGTACCCAAAACCTCATTCAATTCCCCAACGAAGTCTCTCCCACTCGTATACCCCACAAACGACACCGCCGGACTCACAGGCAGCATATCCCACACCGCAATTGGCATCTTCACCAGCAGCAACAGTGAAAAGCTCGGGTACACCGCCGTGATAGTGATCCCCTTTGCTCCTGTCGGTGCATTCGCAAGCCATGTCTTCCATTTATCGGCATCGATGGTCTGGTCGCGGAGGCGGACTGCGAGGAGGACTGACGGGCCGTCTGTCAAGGTTTCAGTGTGGGTATGAGACTGGGACGGGGGCCGGGGAGAAGGCGGGCTGAGCAGGACGAGTGGTTGGTCTGGTGGCGTGGGGGTGTCGGTTTTGAGCGGGGAGAGGACGATGGTTCGCGTCGCGGTGGAGGATAGGGTGTTGTGCGTGGGGAGGCGTTGGCGGTCGGGCTCGACGATGGGGTGGCCTGTGCGGCGGTCGACTTGGACGAT
>Ga0247760_1000288_pt1 | contig 56391 bp, 58 predicted proteins | sample UWRJL171409R4_FD_179936 | JGI IMG/M metagenome (GOLD analysis project Ga0247760, IMG submission 179936) | Plant litter microbial communities from Arlington Agricultural Research Station in Wisconsin, United States - UWRJ-L171-409R-4 | ecosystem: Environmental > Terrestrial > Plant litter >...
CGAGACACCTAGCTTGACGTTCTGCACCTCGTCGACCACGGTGCCTCAATCCACGAGGTCGTTGCCGGCCGCTCCCTCGCCATGCTCGACATCATCCCGTCTAGCACTCGCCCACGCACCCTCGAGTTCTTCCGCTTCCTCCAAAACGAGCTCTACGCCGATTTCCCAACCACAGACCTCAAGTACACATCCCCCCTCGTCAACGCCATCCGCTCTGCCGACTCGGCGATAGAATGTCTCAAGTTTCTCAAAAAGCATGCCGGCGTGGACTTCTCTCGTCTCGCCGCAGACGACGGGAGGACCGTCCTCCATTTTGGAGCCGAGTTCGCCGCCGATACCCGAGTGTTAGATTATCTTTGCGCATCGTGCGACCCGTCGTATGTAAACAGGCAGGATGTGCGAGGCTGGACGCCCCTGCACTACGCTGTCAGCAGGGATTTTTTCAACAACTCTGCAGCATCACTCGGGTGCGGACAGTCTTTGATGAATGTCCAATACCTGGTTCGGCGCGGAGAGGACCCGACGCTGAGGTCTACCGCGCGGTTCCCGGCCCTTTGTGACGGGCTGCTGGAGCAAGATATGGAAGAGTTTTCCCCGCTTGAGCTGTGCAAAGCCTTCGATGCCACGGAGCGCGGCCGAGGCCGTCCAAAATATGAGAGACTCGTAGGAATTTTGGAAGAGTTTGGGCATGGGGTTTCAGAAACGGAGGAAGGGAGTGTTTTCTTTGACGCCCTGGAATTTTGTCCATTGGAGTAGGTTTTTTGTATTCAAACCTTGCTATCTCGCACTTCTTTATTGTGTCTTCTGTCTTGGGATACTAAACTGGAAGTCTTTAAAAAGCTTGTATATTCTTGAACATGTTCATCGCCCTCGGCCGTGTCCAGCCGCCAGACAGCCATCGTCAGCCATTGTCCCCTGTTGAACTTTTTCTACGAGACTCAGCCCCCCACTACGCAGTCTGGGGAGATACCTAGATATCGAAGCAGTGGATAGCCATGGTGACTCGTCCGATGCCAGTTATTGATGGGTCTTGCCGGGCCATCCCCATATACTCTGAGTCACCTCCCCCCCAACAAACCCTAACAACTAACCAACGCAACCTTGAGACAGTGTTCATCTTATATCACCCACCTCTAAAACCCCGAGGGAGCTTCTGCAAGCAAGCCGACACGTAACTTCAATTAATCCGCCACCGGCCATACTGCCAAGAACCTCTTGAACTCTTTATATATGCTTATTCAAGCTTAATTCTCACCTATCTCCGCATCAATAGGTAAAGTAAAGTAAGGTAACTTTATTTCAGCCTAACCTTTAATACACCGTCATCACGATTCTAGTCTTCGAAATACGCGTATCATGCATAACTCAATCCCTAAAGACACCTACTCCGTACGAAACTCACGAAACTCAATCGCTCACATAGATATCTCAGGGGACCATCTCTTCACCACCACAGCGTCTATCACAAACCTAACGTCCTCAACAGAACCTACCGCTCATAAAATGAGACCTTAATATATCGCCTTTTTGCCTCACAGCCTAGTATAAATATCCACGGACACTGCGAAACATCCCAGTTTTCTTTTTCCTCCCCATGATACATCCTAACTGACACCTCTATTAGGACCTCGCTCACATCACCTCGCTCGGTATACGCCGCTTCTCCATCCTCCCTTGAAGGCTCCGCGTCATCATCGCCGCAATACTCATACAGTCGACTTGAGTATTGCGGCGGTGGTGGCGCGGACCCTTGCTTGGCTGTGTGGGTTGACGCGCCGTCAGTGATGTGGGCGGGCTATGATGGCTATAACCAGGCAGGAAGTTGCAAAAGAGGGCACAGATAGGTGGCATATCCGCTATCCCAACAAATGTACGCGCAAGAATGTTGATTCATAATAGCTAACCCAATATACGCCAGGTCATATCAGTGTAACAAATGACAGATATCCGCCTAGCCGCCGCTTTCCCCCCTCGTTTTTTCTTTTCCGCTCTGTGAAGAACTGGTATTCCTCGCGCCACGGCCTTGATAATAGGAATGTGGTCATAATTCGTCATCTCTTGCCGCCACGGTGGCAGATGGACAATACAAAAGGACATGAAAAAGTATACCTACCGTGTGATATCTCACACTCCAGTCAGAACGTATCAGTCCACATCCATGCTGTCCGCAAGGATCGGCATGGCCACGGTGATGGAGGGATCCTCGTCTTCTCGCTTCCCGCAATCTGAAAGAAACGAGCTGCCGTTCGGATCCCGACCTCCGCCCTCTCCGGCGACGAGCTTGTACTCTCCATCGTCTTGGCGCTCAATGATCCCCTCCTCAAAGGCCCATTTCGCCAGCATTCGATCAACTCCCATCCGTGATGCCTCACCCTTCTCCATATGTCGACCAACGTGTTCGGTCCACTCGTCCCAGGATCCAGGCCCCTCAAAGACACTCTGGCAGTCCGCCTTCGGGCAAGCTGAGCGCTGCGGTGGCTGCCTCCGGATGACAAGACAGGACTGCTGCATGTCCTTGACGTGCGCCTCCCATTCCGCATGGAGTTTGCTATCCCCCTTGTTCAATGCCTTCTTAATAGAGAAGGGGGCGTGCATCCGACGAAGATGTTGAGTAAAAAGATCCTTTCTGTTAAACTCGTTCCCTTTTCCGTCGGGACTGCTCTGTGGGCACGACGAGCAGCGGTAGTACGTCAGACACAGGTGCTGGGACGCAATGTGTCGCTTCCACTCGTTCTTAGAACCAAACGTGCTGGGGCAGCCGGCGAACGAGAAGGCGCAAGGAAACGGTCTCGTATGCGCGGCCGCTATATGCTTGCGGAGCGAGGAGGAGTCCTTGAACGGGGCGTGGCTGCAGTGGTTACAGCGGGTCTCCTGTTTCGGCGTTTGCTTCTGCAGCGGTTTCCGAATTTTGGGCTTGGAGGACGGCGTGTTAAACTTGGCGCCAAAAGACGCATCTTCACCACCAGAATCGGTCGGTTCTGGTGACGAACCGGGATCACCGGCATGCCTGACAGCGATACTGTCTCCGATTCTCGTGTTCGAACGATCCAGCGTCGGCGGCGTCCCGTCACTCACCGGTCGTACATGACTGAGCGCCTTCAGCTGCTCCGCTGCTTCCTTCATTTCTGCCGACTCTTCAACCTCGTGCTTGGGCGTGGTGTCGGATGCCGGCGCCTGACTTGGGCTGGCCTGGCTCGGAGCGGCACCAGTTGGAGCAGCTGCTTGAACCTGGCTCGCCTCTTCACGCCGCGGGGTTTCCTGTGTCAGCGGATGACGCCGGGGCACCGCCGGATTGGTCGGGACCGGCTCTCGAACCGACTCCCGAGCTGGCTCCCCAGTTGGCTCTCGCACTGGTTCGCGGGCTTGCTCTCGGGCTTCTCGGGCCAGTTCTTGGGGTGCTTCTCGGGGTGCAACCTCAGTGGCGGCGGGCGGCGGGGCGGTGGGGGGGCGGGGGGGGGGGGGGCGGGGCGATTGGCATTGCCGCCACTGCCGCTGCCTCTTTGGAAGCTGACTTGACGAGCCGCTGATAAAGATGTATCATGTTGTTGGAGTTGATATGTCCCAAAAAGCAGCAGACCTTGTCATGCTGGACAACGTTCCAGATCGAGTGCGGCATCGAGATCAAAAGCATGGTCGGAGGGCCCAGGAACATGCCCTCGACAGTAATCTTTGCTGCGATAGGGGGCCTGTTGTGTAGCCACTGGTTGAAGGAGGCCATGCCTGGACTCGCATCGCCCACGAAGGTTGTGCACACAAGGACTCTAGGCTCATCAAAGATTAGTTCAATGACCTCGTCCGGGTTGAGAGGGCGGTCCTCTTGCCCGGCCCTCCACGAGCCCTGCGTCTCTGCCTCGGCGGACTGAGGCGGCGATTGCAGCTGGGTATCTTTGGGTTCGAGGGGAACCAGGATAATGCCGTGAGCCTTTGCGGGAGTCAAGGTAAAAAATACGGGCGCCCTTTCACGGGGCGCTGAAGGCTTGTTGGCCACGTTAGGCATCCTGGCGAGAGCTTGTGCTGTTTCCTGCTGCCTCTGTGCTGCGACTTCTTCGTAAAGCCTCTGCGCGCTAAATGGTCGACCCGTGCTGAGCCTACTGAGTGAGTCGGCTAAGCTAGCCGTGAAAGAGCGAGTTCCGTTCCCTAATGATACTTCATCAGGGGGGTATGCGGCGATAGCCTGCTTCGCGCCATGCCTTCCAGCCATGGGCGTATCCCGAACGGCACAAGAGTCAATCAGAAGCAAAATCTCGGACTGTGCGTCTTCGAAGAGACAGCGAACGCCGTCCCATTTGAGTTTGGCCGCGTCCTCGCGTTTATTGCTGGAGACGACAGGTCAGAACCAGTGCGTCGCACGAGAGGAGCGGTGTACTTACGAAGCCCAATATAGCTGGTTATCTGGCCCAACATAACCATGGCCGGCATAATATATGATCAAAAGATGGTCGGGACGGGCGTTTTCGAGAAAGGAAGCGATCTGAGCGCCCAACTTGATGCTCGGGTTCGGCACCGTGGGAATCGCCCACCTGTCGGTGTGGTAATTGTACCGCTCGTTGAACACCTTCTCCAGCCCGATCATGTCATGTTCTACCGATTCGTCCTCCTCCCACCGCAGCATCAAGACGGAAACGGTGCTATGGCTCGACTTGAGCGTCTGCTGGTAGATGTGCATAGCAGCATCTTGAAGATGCCTGGCAAAAGCCTCGAAGTCATGGCGTTCTGGTTGCGGCGGCGCGACTGGCTCGGGAGCTGCGAATTGCTGTGGCGGAAGCTACACCTCGAAATGTAAGCCCCATGCAGTGGAGACGACAAATGCGACAAAAATTTCCACCTACCTGCTCCTGAGGAAAAGGTTGTCCCTGCGGCTGGATTTGAGGTTGTGGCGGCGCCGGCGGTAGGGGGGCTTGCGCGGGAGGATCGGGCACCTTGGGAGCCAGTCTCCTCCGCTTCGACGACGGTTCCATGGTGGTTGGGCCAAAGACCGCAGCCAAGAGCAAAGACTGGCGGTCGGCGGTCGGCAACCGACGCAATTCGCAAAATACCGGGCGAAATTCGGAAAGGGCGGATCCGTCGAGGTCGGCAACGACTTGGGTGCAGGCGCACTGCGCAGGACAGCAATAATAGGTCGGGGTTCAGAATCGAGTGTTCGCAGAAGACGGTGTCGAATTGAGTGCGACGAGACGAAAGGGCGGGTGGGCGAGGTGAGGCAGCTTCTTGGGGGTGGGTGTGGGAGAGCACCTTGCAGAAGGCACTGCGTAAGTAAGGCTGTGCTGAGCTGGGAAAGAGCCACTCGGCTCTGATTTAGCCTCGTGGCAGGGCGGTGGGCGACCTCGATTGGCTCGATTGGCGTCGAGCCGGGTGGGCAGGGAGAGGCAGAGGGCAACGGCCTCGAGAGGAGAAGGGGGGGAAGCGGGGCTGACTGGACAGGGAGTGTCGCCGCCAGCCACTCACAGACCGCCAAACGGCCGACGCACGAGCCATGTGTGATCCACGAGCTGGCCTTCTTGCTTCCCCTCCACGGCTTTTGAGGCCTTTTCCTCCGCTTCCAGGCGCCTTCCTCAAATCACGGGTTTCAGCGGCCCTGGCCTGCCCAGCTGTCCAGGTTTTGGAATTTCCACCTCGCTCCCCTATCTTTGCGGACGATTGGTGTCTGGCGCTCTACGAACAGAAATCCTGGGATCATCGCAGCAGCACGACCCCATTTCCCGGTCGCTCTGGGCTTCTGGGCGCCCATTTTGGGGGGGGTGGTGCGTCGGTACCGCTCACCTAACCCGATGCCGGGATGCGGCATTGCGGCCTCAACGGCGTTCCCCTCTTCTGGAAGGACGGACGGTAGGCCCAAATTGTGTGGGTATTGCGAGACAGGACCCAGACCCGGCAGCGCCAGAGAGAGCGGTGACATACCTCGGTGTCAGTGTGTCAAAGCCGTCGGACGAGAACCAGATCCGATTCATCGTTGCTACGCAGTAGTGCATGCGTCTCTGCCCAACCCTTCCTCGCCGTCTGTTTCTGTCCCCATGTTCCGATTCTCGTCCTGCTGCACCTGTTCCCACTTTGCATTGACAAGACCGCCCGCCGCTCGCTGCCCACTCACCCGCCAGCGCTCGACGGCGAGGGCGAATCAGGCCGGCCAAATAAGCATGCACGACAAGGCCAGAAATCCGCCCAACCGTGCCGGCACCATTTCTCCCATTGGCTTCGGTGCAGCCTTTGCAGCTGGCTGCGCATCTGATTGGCACACCTCAGCCAGCCCACCCGCCAGCCAATCCACGCACTCGCTGCCAAACCTCGAGAGTGACGACGCTGTCGCCCCCTCTGCTGGCCACCGCTTCCCACTTCCAAGCCAAGTTCCCCCGGCCCTGGCCAATTCCCACCTGTTCCCGCCCGGCAGCCGACGCCCCGCCCATTGTGTCTTCCGTTGTGCCCCCGTCTGTGGTCTGTGGTCTGCGGTCTGTGGCAAGCCACGGCTGACGGCAATTTTTGGGGTACTTTTTTTTTCCTGGCAGTGCAGCCCCTATTCACAATTACGAGTGGCCGAGGCCGAGGCCGAAATGGCGGGGGGCGGTCGGAATAGCGTTCCGCCGTTATTTACAAGTAATTTATATACGAAGTACGCTGAGAACTCCCCCGCTTTCCGCTAGTTCTTGTCTGGCCACCTGGCAGCGATTGGGACGATTGCAGACTTTGGCGATGCTCAAGAGGCTCCTGTTTGACGAGAGCGACCGAGTGTCACTCGAAGGATGCTCGAGACGCTGCGGTAAGACCGGTGGGGCGCTTCAGATCCGAGTGTGTCTCAGCCCTCTCTTAGTCTCAATAGGGGCTGGAGTCGGTTGGGGATACTGAGCGTAAGCTGCGGCGGCACTGCTTATACCAGTGCATCGTGCTGTTCGCGCGTCCCGTCTTGACCGCCCAGGTCGCCGTGGTCCCCTATCCCTCCATCTTCGAGGCGCGTCATTGCACGTTTCACCTCGCCCTCCCAATCGCTCATGCCCACGATCACCCACTCGAAGGCACCAACCAAGTATAAAGCAACGCACTGCCCAACCCACAGCCCAGCGAGCCCCCAGCCGTGGAAGGCAAGGTAGATGCCTCCTGGCAATGCGCCGCAGTAGTAGCTGACTAGATTCACCGCCGCCCCAACCCATTGCCGCCCCATGCCACGCAGCGCGCCTCCGCATGAGCCGTTGAGTCCGTCGGCGATCTGGAAGAGGGCCACATACGGCATCACCTCAGCCACGAGCCGCACAACCCGCTCATCATCGTTAAATATCCTGCCAAACACGTCCTTGACACTCATCAGCACAGACAATATCAGCGCGCCAGCAATGGTGCTGAGAATCGCCGCGCAGTGTGCGGTGCGGGCAGCTTCGCGCGGCTTGCGGGCACCCAGCAGGTTCCCTACGCGCGACGAGGCGGCTACGCCCAGCCCGAACGGGATCGTGTTGATGATCTGATCGGCTGTCATGATGACGGACTGCGCAGCGAGGGCGATTGTGCCCAAGCGGCCCGCTGCGAGGGCCACAATCTCAAAGGCCCACCACTCCGTTCCCACGTGAACGACGCCTAGCAGTGCTAGGCGCGCAAAGGGGCCCATGTGCGAGATGGCCGTTCGCGGCGCAAAACCTCCCCAGCACTCGCTGCCTTTAACAAAGGCGGCGTAGGCGACAAGGAGGATGAAGGAGATCCAATATGCGATGCCAGTGGCAATCGGGGCGCCGTAGAGACCCATGCCAAGCGGATGGATGAAAAGCCAGTTGAGAAAGGCATTGAGTGGCGATGTGATCAATAGGACATATGTTCCAGGACGATAGATCTCTGGCCCCATGTCAGCAACTGCAGATAGTCAGAGGGTGTTGAAGCATCACGCAACGAAAACAGGAACTGCCAACCTTGAGCCTGTAGGAACTTCTTCATGGACTCGAACCACACATAACCCAATCCGCCGGGGATGAGGCAACGGAGGAACATCGCGCTCTGCACACAGATGTACTCCTCCTGGCCAAGCGCTCGAAACAGAGGCTCGGAGAAGGCCCAGACCACAGCCACGACGGTATAGAATCCAGAGAGGATGATTAGGCCCCTCTGGAGGAGGATACCAAGGTCGTGCTTGTTAGACGAGCCGGTGTAGCTACTCGAGGCAAGCGTGTCGAGTGCCGTTGTGCCGCCAAGAGCAATGAGCCACGCGGTGGCCATCGCGAACATGTATGAGAATGCCGCCGTTGCAAGCGCCTCGGGGCTCAGGCGGCCCACGATGAGCACCGAGATGGTTTGCAGTGAGTTCTGAAGCGTGTAGGCTAAGATCACTGGGACGGATGTTCGAGTGAGAAGCCACATCTCGGAGAGCCATGCTTGGTACTGTGGCCGCTCGAAGGACTCTGAGATACCGACAGAAGAATGACCCGAGGACGAAGGAGGCTTTGCCAACAGGCTCGTACGCTCGTCCACCTGCGCGGCCGCTCCTTCGAGTATGGCATCGCCATGTTGTGCCATCGATGATGCTCTGTAGGTCGCCACGTCAGAGGCCCCTGATGTCTTAGCACCTATGTACAAGGCTCCAGCTGCCGTAGAACTACACCAGAAGCCTGGTATGTATGAGCGAATCGCAGAACTACAAGGTTGAAAGGATATACCGCTCTGGAATGGTCGAGTCCCTCAGCCAAAACAAGTCCTAAACCCACATCGACCAGACCCACGGGACCGGATGGGGTCCGTATTTGTTCTTTGCGCGCAGCAAACACATGGTCGTCCCGTAGACCGTTGGACGGAGCTCGATGTCGAGCAGGACACGTTGGCCTGCAGCGAGCACGCACGATGCAAGATAAGGAGAGCGGCGGGCTGCGTGAGATGGGGCACGGAGACAACAGCCGGAGCCACTCGAGGGAAATAGGCATCCCGGAGGCTATCGGGCGGGCGTAAGTCCCGTGGGATAGCCAGTCAGCGATGGCGGCCGGGATGCGAGACGGCGTGGGTGCAGTGGTTTCGTTGCTCCGGACGAATTACCGCTCAGGTACTGATGCAGGCTGGCCGAGCCCACTGAAGAGGCAACGAACGGCGAGATAACACCGTATCTTAGTATATGCTTGACATCCTGACAGGATTACAGCCGCAAATCCAGCTGGGAGAAAAACAGCATTTGGCGCTGTGCGTTTTGGACGGGGGGTGCTGGTGACGAGCTGTATCCTGAAGATGTCGTTGGTCAGGAGACTGACAAAAGATATGCGGGTACTTCACCATTCTTACCTCACAAGATGGCCCCAAATGGTTGTGTCTTATCTGGGGCCAATTAAGATAACGTAAAAGCCATCTCCGCTAGCCCAGAAGCATTCCATGGAGGATGGCGCAACGGGTGAGGTTTGCGATATCGTCAAGCCCCCACTCGCCGCCGGGAATCCGAACACACGGGCGAAGGCCGATTGACTTACATCTCTGGAACCTGAGAATCGGCCCTTGAAACGGTCTCCGGGTGCGATTTTGGTGACAATCCGTCGGGTTAGTCTTCTCAGTTCCGGGTCCTCTCCGGCGCCAAGGAAAACTGAAGAGCTTCGGCGAGAGCGCCATCAATTGGGAGCATAGCAAAAATCACCGAAGCGATGCCGCTCCAGAAGCGGTGTCAATCTCCTCGACTCGGGCGCGGGGCAGCGCAATCGCAGCGCGGCCGGAGCTGCTTGATGAGGGGTTCTTCAGTGACGTCACGTTCTTAGGGAGTTCGAGAAGATGCGTAAGTGCAAAGAGGGAGGGCCTGACAGAATCCAGACCTTCTTTCAGTGGAAAGTGGCGCATGCCGAGTATCCGGACACCCTGGGCAATTTCGAGGCACAGCCAAAAAAGGGGTTTGTTGACGAATCTTAAAACCAGGCGTCAGGTGCTAGGCACCTCAAGCACCGTGACATGGCAAGTGCGACTTGTGTCCAAACCAAAAATTTTACATTGACCTCGACGCCGTCGCTTCCCAAAACTTGATGGAGAATCATCCAAAATTCCAGAAATAATGTTGTAGAAAGCAGCCAGCTTGGCGTGCTCCCATCACGCGAGGCTCCAGCCTGCCGGCCTGCGGTCTGCTGGGGTCCTTGACCGCATCTGTTCCATTCCCTTTCCTTTTCCCTTGTCCCTTGATCCGGCACTGCCGCTGCCACCTCCGCGCCCCGCGCTCTCGCTGCTGTCTTCCCGCTGCCGCCGTTCCGACCCAGAGTCCTCAGCACTGCTGGGCTCGCGAGGCTCTGGCCCCAGCCATCGCTGCAGCTTCAGCGCTGCGTCCATGGCTCCGCTCCCGACTTCCCAGTTGTCCATCCCCATCTGGAATAGGCTGACGTTCACGATTGTCTTGACGAAGCGGTCATGGGGCCGCTTGCCGCTTGGAAGGAGCGGCACCAGGATCCAGTTGAACACACCCAGTAGCGACCGCCAGGTCGAGAGCGGCACTCGCCAAGTCGTCGTCCAAACCTGCATGAAGTCGCTGTCGCTCACAACACTGCTGAATGGCTGCCGGAGTTTGATCGCCTGGCTGTATATGAGCGCCGCAAGTCGTACCGCCTGATAAATGTAGTCGGGCGGCTCGGCCGCGGGCGGAGATGGCCGTCCTGTCGATTCCGAACCCTCCCATCTGTCTTGGCTTTCCGGCCGAGGTTGTAGCGACGCGCCGGATCCATGTGTTCTTAGGCCACGACTGCGGCTTCGACTTGATGCTTGCCGACTCCTCGCACCTAATGGCAGCTCGTCCCCAATCTCCGGAGTCCTTCTGGCATCGAGGCTCGCCGCCGAGCCTGTCGCTGAGGATGGGGTGGGAGACGCGGCCGACGAAAGACGGCGGGCGGTCGGACCCTCCGATGGCAGGCTCAGTATCTGCTCGTGGATCCATGCAGAAGTCGTGGCTACCTTCGTAATATCCTTGATCGAAGGGCTGTCAGGGAGCGCGAGCACCAGACCGAGCAAGAATCGCATGTCGTCAAGGATCGAGGCAGTCGCTGGGTGGATGCGCAGAGCTTCGTCGCACGACGAAAAGCGCGGGAGGGAGGGAATAAAAGGGCTGTTGAGGGCGAGCCGAAGCGGCACTTGGACGTTCTCCTGAAACTCGAATTCGCTTCCACCTCTCAGAAAAGGATTCGTTTCGAAGGACAAGGCAATCGCCGCATCGGATCTGTCGACGATATCATCAGAATAGACAGCTCAGAACATCGACAGCTCAGCAGGCCCTCAACTGTCGTCCCGCTTCGGAACCGCTTAGCAGAGCGGATGGAGACTCACGTTATTGCCAACTTGCTGATCAATCCATGAAGCCCTAAAGTTCGAAAGCCACCCCTCAGCTTAATCATTTCCCGCAGACCACGAAGATGTGTCTGGAGGTGGTTTGGATCTCCCCAGTACCACTCGTCCACTATGAGTTGGACCACGCCTGTTATCCCTTCGTCAGTTGGTATTGACGTCGACTGGATATGTTCGTTCAGCATCTGAATGGCATGACCCTTATGAGCCATCGCCACGGTCGTGTCAATGTGCCCCGTGTCGCTGAGGAAGCAGGCTGCGGTGTAGATGGCAACGTTCACCAGCAGCGGAGATTGGACGCAGTATGGAACGTGGTATTTGATGTACGGGTTTGATGGATCCGGTTTGCCGTCTAAGGACGCTTTAAACTGGGAAATGAGCTTCACATCTGCGAGCAGAAAGGTTGATCAGCGAGGGGACGTTTTGAAGGCGAAAAGTAGCGGCGACATACAAGTCGTCAACAGATCCGAATTCTGCATCGGTTGCGACATCGACGGATGGACCAGTCCCTGAGGGTTGCCTGATGTCGACCAAAATCTCCCGCCGCCAGCGTTGGTAGAAGACTGTCCCGGGACCCACGCGCCTGTTTCTGGGCTCCAGTGACCTGGACTGAGCTGATTTGCCGTTGAGCGGTAAGCCTGAAGCATTGCGACCGCTTCATGGACATCATCGGAATGAGACGTGCAACCCTCCTCGCAAACAAGGATATATGTGGACAAAGTGCTCTGCGTCGTACTCCAAGCATAGGGCGAGGGATAAATTGGTCCCGGCGGCTGGTTCAAGACGTTGACACAAGGCCAGGGGGCTGCAATCTCACCAATACTAACATTTTCACCGTGGTACCCGCCCCAGGGCTTTGAGGCCGATGACAAAGGGGAACTCCGTCTTGGGGCGTTGGATGGGAGGGACGGTCGCGAACCACCAGTATCGAAGGTCACGCTTCCAGATGGCGACGGTGGAAAAATCTCGAAGTTTGGCGGTGTTGGAGTCTTTACAGCACTCGGAGGCCTGCAAGCAAATTCTGGTGAGCAAACAAGGGGTCCATGGTTCCGGTTACTCTCGGTTAAAAGGTACCTGCTGCTCGACTTGTATTCACAAGGCGGCTGAGGAAAACGTCTTGCGCAGTTACTGCACGGTTGCCCCTGGTTGCACTATCGGTCTTCAGCATCAGCATCTGCAATAACCCTCGACGCACGCCATCTTGAGCGGATTGTTGATGGCTCAGGGAAGCCACAAAGCCCCTACCTTTTGTTTCCTCCGCCGACACTCCCCACACGAAGTCGTTGTCCTCTCAGCACGTGAGGGGCGATGAGAACGGTACTGCATGGCTTCGGACATAGTCGATTCTGGGAAGATGAACGAGCTCGACCGTACGCCGAGTTCCTCGGTCTTCTGGGCGCTCGCTCCGCAATAGGGACCGTCAGTCTGGTTGTAGGGCTGACTTATAAAGGGAAGTCCTGTTTGGGACCTCAACCCGGACAGGGGTGTCGGGCTTCAGCATGCAAGCCTTCGGATTTGCGCTCGTTGGGGCTAGCGTGCGACCTGGATGCCGAGCAGGCAAGTTTGCCAGCCTGACAGATGGTCTGAGGGGAGCCAGTTGGGAGCTACCGCTTGATGGGGGTGGGAGACGGAAGCTGAGGAAGTTCCCCCCACAGCCGCAACTCGCTACCGTGGGAATGACACAACTCAGAGCGGGCAAAGAGATGAGCGTCGAATCTGCAAACAAACATCACTGACCATCGCAACGGACAACGGGGAGGCAACAAGCTTTATCCTCATCGCCCACACCAGACGAGTATTTTTGGAACCTCGCTGCCACATGTCAAACTGGACGACGACGACGGTTTTCTTTGCTGCGCGAAACGAACAGTCACGAAGTTCTCGGCGATGGCGGTGCCTGCTAGCCCAGACTCCAAATCCTGCCCCCGCGACTGTGACTGGCCCACCAGTTACTGGCAGCTGAGACATCAAATTAAGGTTGTCGGCAGAGCAGTGTAGGGATGGGTTGGCAGCCAGACCCTGGGCACCATATTCCAGTGACACCACACGGCAAAACAGGACTCACGATCAGGCAGAGGGGGGTGTACGATCTGCAGCCTAGGGACTATAAGACGCGGTCGCGAGACGGCAAAATACGTAACGCGGACAAGGCACCCGACGAGATGGGTGCCTGCAAGCTGCAGGACTTGATGCTCGAACCCGTCCTATCGAGAGGTTTCCGTGCTCCCGACCCGACGGACTGACTCGTCGTCGAGCGACGTCGATGTTCGAAGGTTGTGTCCCGATTGGGTTGCGTAACGTCAACGACATCATATGTAGCTTCAGTCAGGCAGACGAGCTGGTTTGCCTTCTGGAGGGCATTCTTGGAATTGTGCGCGGAGCGGCTCACGCAAACGGGAACAGGGTCGATTTCCAGACCGCACTTCAAGAGCCGCCGCCATGGGCAGATGCTGAAACAGTGGAAACAAAAAACCTCGAAGGTCTGCGCTGTCAGGCCACTGGGTGATAGCGGGGAGGTTCTGATCACAGTTCCTGGCCATGCAGGTCGACAAGGGTGTATCGTCCAATGAGCCAGCCCGCAGCTGCCAGGAGACCAACAACGGACGGAGGGGCTCCGCCTACCGGCCCGCCGGCGAGTAGGGGATAGCTCGCTCGCCTGGGCGGCGTGCGCACAGTGGTAGAGGTTTACTGTACGGCGCGGGAAATAAAAAGAGATGTCCAAAGGGCAGGGATGCGACAGACGACATGACGCATGCAAGGCGAAGCGAGGCATCTCCGGGCAGCGATAATTATGGTGACTTCCAGACGCCGTTACGGCTGGTGACGGCTGGTGACGAAGGAAATAGCCATGGGGCCCGTTCAGCCCTCGCGAACGGAGCACCCAACTTGGTGTCGACATTTTGTGCACTATTGCTGGCGAGCCAATGGAGCGTGGCGCGAGGGTGCGTACCGGCGGGCTGTCAGAGGGGAGGAGCACGAGGCTGGGGCCGAGGGGCTGACTGCCGGCGCCGGTGCGGGGGTGTGATGGATGGTTTTGTGGTGTGCTAGGCGATTCCCAGCTGCACTTCCGATATGCAACGGCACGCCGCCTGATTGCCCGCATCTCGGGCGGGCGTCGATCTGCAATGTTGAGCACGATTGGTATGTACACGTACGAAGTACTATCCAAGCGCGCGCCCGAGAGGAAGAAGCCCTTGCCTGCCGTGGTCGCATTCGCAGGAACCAGGGCCCGGCGCGCAACAACAGCCAGCAGCAGCAGACAGCCCATCTCCCCTCCCGTCGGGCTCTTGGTGCTCGACAGGGCACAACATGCAAACCAAGATCAAACGGGCCGAGGCGGTGCCCTATTCAGCAAAGTTTGGCGAGGGGGAAAGAGTCCCTCCCTGCCAACAACGGTAACCAACACTGATGAGCTGCTCTCGCCCGCTCTGGTCCATCACTCCCTCCGCCCCTACGTCCGGAAGGCATTCCTCGCTCGGTCGGTCGGATTAGAGTTGTTTTTTAAGCTTTGTGTTTGGCACTGAAATTGGGGGCTCAATAACGTTATTGGAACTGCAGAGTGACGTTGCGAAATCGCTCCACTTAAAAGGCACATATCGACCCGGTGCTCTGGGAGAGATTGGTCACTGTTTGGGACGTGTCCGATCAGATGGTGCGCACTAACCCATCGTGGGCGTTTTGGCGAGAAGGCCCTGTTGAGAGGGAAATTTGGGGTCTGAGGATGACGGTCCAGACGGGCCTAGACTCCAGATTGCTTTCCTTCCATCAGGTCCAGTGGAGAGGAGCGCGACACTGGCTGGGCTGGGCGAGCGGATGCGGCTTACCGTCTCGAGGCATTTGACTCAAGTCTGCCCATCAGAGCGCTCGAACGGCCTCAGCTGAACGACCAGTAACGGGAGCTGGCTGCGATCCGGCCCTTGATTGCTGCTGAAGGAGAGGGGGAGATGACAGACCAGCGATGGATGGCTGCAAGAAAGCCTGACACACACACCACTCCTCATTCGTCGGGGGAAGCACACAAAAAAGGTGATTGCTACGGAAGAACTCGTCGTCATTCGTTGGCTTCGGCTCCGCCCACCTCCCACCTCCCCTACTGCCTAACGTGTGGGCAAGTACCTTCCAACGCTGCTAAATTTGGAAGAAAAAAACAGTTGGTATCCTAACAGAATGGGAAAATCGCCTGTCGAACATCCAAAAGCCAAATTTACACCCCCCCAAACACCACACCAAATATATTGTATAGCCCCCGCTTGGCGTTTACTTCCCGCGCTGCTGTGCAAATATGAGAACTCATGAAAAGGAGCCAGATCAGGTATCATTTGGGCATTTGTCGCTCGTTTCATTTTGGTGGGATGATCCCCTTTTTGCGGCGCGTGATTTCCCCGCGCGTCACCGCCACCACTGGTCGTTCTGCGCAGTAGCTCAAGCGCTTAGATGCCACGAACCGGTCAACGACACTACCTCGAGCTGTAGTTGGGCTTCTTCGCCCGGTTGACCGCCGGTGGCGCCTCGTCGTCGAGTGGGTAAGGCAGACCGCGGGGGGGACGAGTATGGCCGGCTCCCGACTGGTGCTCGGGAAGAGGGGTCTTTGGCGGTAGTGGCGGGGGCTCTATGTGCGTCGGTTGGCTCTGCCGGTTCGCCATTGGGTCCTGGGACCAACGCGGCTGATCGTCCGGACCTACTATCGCGATCTTGTCTGCTCCCGAGGCATACCGGTACTGTGTCGGCGTCGGTGCGTTCACCACGAGGCGGTCCATGTCGTCATGGTCAATTTCGCTTCTTCTGTCCGCCGCAGAGGACGGCTTGGAAGTACGACCCTGGGATGGGGGCGCTGAAGAAGGCGAAGCAGAAGAATGGAGCGGAGAGTGATGGTGGATACCGTTCCCGGTCGCGTAAAGACGTTCCCCCGAGCTCCTCGGCGACGGGGTACCGCCCGGGACGGGCAGAGAATCTAATCCAGACTCATACGACTGCCGGGGTGGTGGTGTACTGGGGTGGGGGGGGAAGGTCGGGATGTCGCCTGGCAGTTCAGCTGCGAACGGCATCGAGAAATCCATCGACGGCTTGACCACGTCAGGAAAGGCTGAGCTAGCAGCACGCTGCCATCGTTGTTTGGCAAAGTGAATCTTGGCCAGCTTCGCCGAGGCACTCTGTACCATCTTCACCTCATCCTCCCTTCCCAGATACCGCCTCGTATTCGTGCTAATGTCGGCCAGTCGGTGCCACTCGTTCATGCCAAACTCGCCTACCCCCACTTCGACGTTCAAACGGTAATAATTGTCAATGTTGACGCCACGCTTCGCAAGATACTCCTTCTTCATCAGCTCGTGGATCCTCTCGCATCCTTCGATCTTCGCGATCAGTTTCCTCCTGGCGTCGGCAAAGTCGCCTAGGAAACCCTCATACCACATTGCCGAGTTTGCATCGCTTCCTTTTGGCCTCTTCCCTGTTCCAACGCTCAGAAAGACGCCAACCTCACGCCCAGGCCATTCGTTGACCACGGCTTCATTCAGTGCTGTGACTGAGGGGTTGAAGTTACCCGCGCCATCGTCGTGGAACACAGATTGGCCGATCTGGATCGGCTTGAACGCAAGGCCAATGGCGCACGTTGCCCTTCCGGCCTCCCAGATCTTGCAGTCGAATTCAGGAGCAGGTTCTCGCCTCGAGTCGTAAGAGCGCAACATCGCCGGCTCTCCGCCCTTTGGCGTTCCCTTATAAATAGCTGTAACGGCACTGCACTAACGTTAGCCTCCAGCTAAAAATGGGAGACATGCTGTCAACCAACTCACGTTTTGGTTCTGCATTCCCTCTCATCGTAGAGCCGTGCATTAGGGTTTCCGCCCCGGGAGGAGAACGCGGGCCGGGCGTTCTGCGCGGCGGGACTCCTCGCACTGAAACTGACGACACTCGCGTTGCTGGCATGCCTCCTAGGATTTGCCGAGGCCGCCGCGCTTGACCGAGAAACAGCGCTCATGGGATTACCTCCCAGGGTCCCATCGTTTCCTTCCCGCTCGTCAACCGTATGTTCTCTGACGGCCTCCTTGATCGCATCCTCGAGTTTTGTCGCCTTGAAAAGCGTCGACCGGTATGGTATGCCGGCAATCGTCTTGTCCGTCTCGAAAACCATCCGTGTCAATCTCACGTACAGCTCTTTGCAAGTTTCGAGGTCGAGGCGCAGGCGGCCGAGCATCAGGGCGACGAGGCCGCCGGTGCCGGTGCCAACGATCAGGTCGAAATGGTCGCAGGGCTTGGGAATTTCATGGCGGCGCGGTGCTCGACCCTCGATCTCGACAAACGTGCGGTGCATGATCTCCTGGATGATCAGGAACATCGAGTAGCCTCGGACGCCTCCTCCATCTGTCGCGCGATTAGCAAGAAAAAGCAGCGATGACGCGGACGACCCGGCCCGGCTAGCGGAGGGGTTTGACGCGGGTGAGGCTTACCGAGCGACAGGATCCGCAAGGGCGGCCCTTTGGTCGTGTCTTTGCGCTTGAGCGCGCTGTAATCCATCTTTCAAAACAGCTCTGGAGATAGCAAGTGGGGATAGTCGCTTCTCAGACAGCACTGGGGAATTGGGTGAGAAGAAGGCTGCGCTGCTTTCAAGTGGCGACGGCGATGATGCCTTGGGGGTGTCCCGTCGCGGGGTGGGAAGGCTTGGCTGAATTCACTGGTTGTGGAGTGTGACGCAGGAGCTTGGGCCAGATGGGGAGGGATCAACCTTGCAAGGCGCCACATTCGCCTTGCGGCCTGAGAACCTAATGGGAGCGATTACGGATTACGAAGGATCGAATTCACAGATGAACCAAACTCCACCGTAGGAAGCAGAGCATTCCATCGATATTGTTCTCTATGTAGAATCCGGGCGCGCCGGCAGCTTACTTCTGTATTGTCCTTTTGTGCATTCGGCCACATCGTGCTGACGGCTCGGAGCGTCACACAAGAACGCGACTTCGGTGTGGCGGTGCCTGGAACCGCATTTTCGGGTGGATAAGAGGTCGGCTTCTCGCTGGCGCGGTAGGCTCCACTCGTCGTTGTCGGGACATCGGCACTCGTCGCGCGAAACCCTCTGCTGGCGCTGGTGATAATTCCCCTGGCATGTGGATCGGTCTTAAGAGGCCGCCGACATCAAAAGGGGGGCAAAAAACATGCAAGAAATGCGGTACCTGACGAGTGCCCGGCAGTAGTGGTTGAGAGTCGCTTCATCCATGACCGGAAACTCGTGCCTGACGAAAGGCCGTTGCGCCAATCACTGCTGCTCCTCTCCGATGCTGTTCGGTCAGCAGTCCAATTGACGTGGCCCTCGAGGAAGTCCAGTGGCTGTGTGAAGTCTCAGCTCGCTTCATCAGCGGCCAAGAGCCGATGACGCATTCGGATCACCAGTGCAGCAATGCACTTTCAAAAGTAAATGTGGTTCCGGAAGTCCTCCGTCGGGCCGGACCGGCAGCAGGCCGGTCAATGACTCGAGGAACTCGTGGTGCAGAAATCACGATGAGTGATGAAATGAAGGCGGAACAGTTCTCGAACGTTTCTGGCATGGAGGCACACGAGCTGGTGGAGGGCCCGGGCGCTTGGGGAAGGGGCCAGGGGCGCTGTTAGTTGGTGGGGCACCCTGCAGCCACAAAGGTGTCAACGACGTCATCATGTTTGGGACGCGGGGGAAGCTGCGAGCGAAAACACCCACGACATCGTGCTCATAGCGCAAGAAGGTCAGATTGAGAGCATGCAAAGCGATTTTACGGCCACGGCATTCTGGGCGTGACGCAGTCCGGCACGAGCAACAGACACATCTCGGCCATCACCACAGACATCGTGATTGTGCAGCACAATGTTTTCCTCTTGTTTCGGTTCGCGGACGCGTTCGTCGGACGAGGAAGAGCCGCTGCTCTCGCACTATGACGACGAGACGTCGCTGCAGCGGCAGCTGCACCAGAAGTTGCATACATACCAGATGTTCCGCGCGCTCTCAAAGGGCTTCATGCCTTCCAACGAGCAGGCCATCGTCAACCTCCGCACTCTGCTTTCGGCCGATATTCTGAACCCAGACAACGCCGATCTCAGCAACTCTGGCCGCGCCCTCGTGCATTACACGAAACAAGCGATAACACAGCTCGTCGAGCTTCTGCAGCACAAAAACAACCATGACCAGATCCAGGACTTTATCTGGTGTCTCGCCAAGGCCAGGGTGTCGGTTGATATGGAGCACATTGCCGCGCAAGCGAGCAAGGCGAAATCTCAAGCTGATACCGCAGCGTGTTAGTGCCCCTGAATGGTGAACTAGGCGCACTTTACTAACGCAGGTGCAGTGTATAAGAGCGTCCAGACGGTCGGCTCTCTGCTCCTCACCAACTCTGACTTCCGCTTGTTTCTCTCGGATCTCAACGTCGTCGGTAGGGAAGTCTTTAAGGACACCGCATTCGCCCTATCAGAGGCCTCGAAGGAGGCAGGCGAACGCCTTGAGCCATCACAGGCCGAACGGGACGCGCTGAAGAATCCAGGCAACGAGTCCAATGGCCGACCAACCAAAGGGGACGTCACCGAGCAAGCTGCCGAGGTGGCTGATGTCTTGGGCGCCAGCGCATCGAAGGTGGTCGCAGAGGCGGAGAGCAGCATCGTGGATAAGCTGCAGGGTGTCGAGAAGGACACCATGCTCGAGCGGCTGAAGCAAGCGGTCACCAAGCTTCGTCAACGACAAGATTACTCAGATTCCGTTTCCACCGTGTCCCTTCTGCTGAAACGGTACGCTATGGTCTATTCGCGCATCGGTGGTGTACTGGCAGACGTCGAAAACGATGTCAATTCCAACCCCGCAATGGACAAAGCCGTGCATAACCTCTGGCTGCTGATCAAGTCATTTGGCGATGATCATGAGTGGGAGGAGTTAGAGAAACGGTTTAAGCGGGTCATGGACCACAGTCAGAACGACCCCGAGTTTGAGAAGCTGATTACCGAGTTGGGGAACGCAACTCAGGAGATGTTTACGGATCCTTCATTCTTTGACCACGCCGAAGAACGCTTTCAAGATTTGCAGGACAAGTCTCGCAAGCTGGCCGACGGCTCTTCGGGCTCTTTGAGGGAGGACGTGGATGGACTCTTGACGCAGCTACGATCTACCTTTAACGCCGTTCTGAAGGATCAAGACGTCGCAAAACTCATCAAAACGGCGACCACCATTGGGAAGATTCTGTCACCTGCAAACCACTACGCCAATACAGATCTGGTCCAGGACTCGCTCAATGTTTTCGTCCCCTTGTTGGTTCAGGCGGTCTCCTATATCCCGATTCCCAGGCTCGAGATATCCACGCCACAGGCCGACCTCTTACTTGAAAACCTCATTCTGGAGCCCGGCATCACTGTCAACCACTCCTCATTCCTCCCTTACAAACTGCGGGTCGAGACGTACAACGACCTTGAAATCCGCAAGGCCAGATTCCGCACCGCCTCCGCAATCAAGAGCCTCGTCCGCGTCAGCATCGACGGGTTCTCTGTCCGAGCAGAAGAGGTCGGCTTCTGGATGCGTGCGCACTCAGGACTTCTCCGTCTGGCAGATGAAGGCATCGCATCCTTTGCTCTTGACGAACGCGGCATCGATATCCAACTCGACATGGAGATTGGCAAGGACCGACTGGACAAGATCCTCTCGCTCCGAAGCGTCAAGGTCCGCATCCACAAGCTCAACTGGACCCTCCGAAGAAGCAAGTTCAGTATCCTGGCCTGGCTGTTCAAGCCTCTACTTAAACCCATCATTCGCTCAACAATAGAGATGCAGCTCGCCACTGCCATTGGAGAGAGCTTGAAGTTTGCCAACCGCGAGCTTCTTTACGCGCGTGAGAGGCTTCGCGCGACGAGAATAGCCGATCCTGATGATCTCACCACGTTTGTCAAGGCTGTGCTAGCGCGGCTGACGCCTCCTGATGATCCGGATGTGCAGACGAGGATCGGAGTTACTGAGCCCGGGCGAGGCGTGTTTGAGGGGGTGTATGCCCCGGGCAGTGTTGTTAAGTTGTGGAACGAGGAGGCCACGCAAGCGGCGCAGAGGATACGGGAGAATGAGAGTGGAGGGTGGAGGAATAATGTCTTTGATGTCCATGTGACGATGTTGACTTGAGGGTAGCATGGCGGATTTGTGAGGGGATAGAGGAGGGTGGTAATACCTGAAGTATGAGAATGGTCATAGGTTCCAGGTTGTATCGTATTGATGGTTTAGGGGGCGGAAGAAAGATAATAGTGAAGTATTCGATAGGGCTGCAACGGAAACATCAACAGCAAAAAGGCCTGTAATGTCACACGCCTAGGCCATACCGTTCCACGAGCAGGACTGTGTGAGGATTCCAAGAACGCATTTTCGCATGGGGATAAAGGACCCCCTTTCTTTTGGCCCAAGCCTCTGTAGTCTCAGCCGTTGAACTTGCATCACAGAAAGAAGTTTTGTCTCTACTATGTCTGTCGAGAATGTTTTGTGTCTGTACTTTCAAGGCCCTCAACCGCAATGTGGCCGAAGCCACTCAAGGCCAGGGGCTGTCTCGGAGATGGCACGGATGGACGTTTGGCGCAAACTTGCTTCGACTCGGGGACAATACCAGGATACCTACTGAGCATGTTCACAGAGCCTTCAACTCCTCTGCAAGTGTAAATTTGTCTCGGCAAGGATATCTGATCATCTCCTAGTATCCCCAGATCCATGGCCATCTGGAGAACCTCAAAGAGAAACAAAATTAACTGCATCCACTGGCAAGATGAACGTAAATTTACGCCTTCCAGGAGGAAGCCTGCTTACCAGATTACCTACGGATAAGGATATCACAGCAAAAGTCCCTTTCCGCCACATGCTCGTGTCAAAATATTCGCGGCAGAGCATGAACGGAAATCTCTCCGCCCAAGGAGGCCGCCTGCACGGCCGTTTGCCAACCCCACAACCCGCACGGAAGCACATGTCAACCACGCCCTTCCCCCACAACGTCTCTTCTGAAAGGAACCAAAAGAAACCTTCTCTGTCTCCATCCAGCCGTTATTTCCTTTGATCGACAGCAACACGTGGGGTATCCCGGGCGGAGTCAAGTCATTCCCACAAGTTGAAGAAGAAAAATAACGGTCAAGCTTCCACACCCCGGCGCTATCCAGGGCATAGTCGCGGGGGAAACGCCACAGTGACATCATCCCGCAGTCGCATGCACCTCGCGAGACCAAAGCGCCAACAAATCATCCCCAAGCGACAAATGTCCCGCCACCAGCCACTCACAGGCCACCAGCCAGCAATGGCCAAGGAAAAAGGGACAACTGAGCCTGCTTTATTACGAATACCTTGGTTGCGTTGGCCGTCGCATGCGAAACACGGCTGATGCTCTACCAACCGGAGAGTACCTCGGTGCCGCACAGCCTATTAGATGGGGTGACGTCTGCCAGCCCCCCTTTCTGGCCTGTCCAGGTTGGGCCCTCGCCTGCGCAGTTGTCAGGTGTGTGATCAACGGTGCCCAAATCTTGAAAAAGGTGTTTGGTGGAAAAAAAAAGGAAATTGGCGAGGGGCAATTGGCGTGACGATATGCCGTCCGCGTGTCAACTGCCAATGAGTGGTGCCCGTGTCTTCGACATATATATGTCGCTGTTCCTCGTTGCTGTTGGGAATTAGATCTGCATCCGATTGTACTCCTTCCACACAAACGTCGACGGACATTAGTTCGTACGCCTACCATACCTTAGTCCCATACACAGCAGCCAACTAGGGCATCGCATCGAATCATCCGCCAATATGGTTCTCGCAAACATGGTCTCCATCATCCTCCGCCTCGGCGAGTTGGCATTCGCGGCCATCGTCGCCGGCTTGACGGGCGTGTACCTTGCCTCGCAGAAGGGTGCATCGTCGTGGAGTTTGGGCCGCTTCATCTACACCGAAGTGGTGGCTGGCCTGTCCATCATCTTCGCCATCATCTGGCTCATCCCCTTCAGCTCGTCCTTCATCCACTGGCCAGCCGACTTCTTCATCAGCGTGATGTGGTTCGTCGTCTTCGGCCTCCTGGTCAGCTGGCTCGACGGCGGCTGTGGAAACATCTTCAACTGGGACGGCATCACCATCAACGACAACAACACCTGCTCGCAATGGAAAGCCAACATCGCATTTGCCTTCCTCAGCGCCATTCTCTGGCTCGTCAGCGCCATCCTCGGCGTCTACTGGGTCCGCAAACACACCAGAACCCACCACACCACCGTCCCGGCCGGAACTGTGCACCGCCGCAGACGCTGGTATCGCTCGCGCGTCTAATCGGAGAGCGTTAATCATTGTCGTCACTAACGACAAATGAATCTCACTCGACCGCTTCGACTTCAAGTGAACGACCAAATACCCATACCCCATGATACCCTTTTTCTCTCTCGTTGCATTTCTTCGGCGGCTGGGATAGCGGCCGATGCGTAATATGCTTTGGACTTTTTATTTCGGATGGTCTGCTTCATCAGTGTTGCTGAGAGGAAAGACTGGGAAGGGCGGGCCCGATCCCATTGCGATGGAAGGGTAGTAGCTAGGTTGGCGCATGGCAGGAGAATAGGTAATGCCTACAATTGGTCAATAATGGTTAAGAAAAAAAATAACTTTTGCATGGATATTTTCCGTAATAATTTCGAGTGCAAGCTGTGACATGATGCTTTGGGAATTGCGGAGTCAAGATGTGATGCCACGTGGAGCTAGTGCTTGAGGTTGACATGTTCGAATGGAATACAGTGGGTTTGGATGCGGATGCGAATGCTTGATTGAGCCCGAGACCGCGGCTCGCAGCGGCTCTGCTCTGAGGCGGGTGAGATCGTGAGACCATCGGGAAAGACAGCGGGCTGAGGTGGTACCCGTGTAGCTCAACCAAGCTCGGCATTAGCAAGAGTAGAAGAGGAAGCCGTGATTGGAAGTTGGTGTGTCATGAAACTTCAAATCACAAGTTAGAGTCGCTCCCGAAATTAGTCTCGTGACAGAGCATGGGAGAGAATGCAAGCAGGCAAGGAAGCTAGTCGACCTGGCGTCGTTCGCGGTTAGGTACCGAGCTGCCTGCTTCCTGCCTGCTCACCTGCCCAGAGCTGCGGCTGATGTTTGGTATGTTTGAAGTGGAGCAATGACGTTGTTACTGCCAAGCTTTGAACGGCAAAAGTGTGGGGTAATCGAAGATCGGAACGGCCAGGGGGCCGGGGAAGCTGCAGATGACGCCCGCGTTGAGCCGCTTTTCCGTTCCGGGTGTGAACTGGCAACCCCTCCACGCATATTGTGTGAATGTAGTGGGCTAGTGTCTTCTAGAAATGTCTTTTAGAAGCTGCTCAGGGGGAATCCGCGGTGTTGATTCTCCTGAAGTAGGTGCAAGAAATTTGGTATGCGGTCATGAAGGTGCCTGAGCCTGCAGAGGCAGGCGCGTTGAGCCGTTGTGTTGGGCAAGAACTTGCCAGTGCGCCATTTACCCACTACTAAGGTACTTCTGTACTTGCCATTGAACGGCAATTATCCATGTAACAAGTCGTCTGTACCTGTCTGTGGCTGATCCCGGGGCTGTGCGGCAGTTCTTGGCCGAAACCTCCTCAGAAAACGTCACCAGCCACAGATCCCGCCGGGATGACGTTGGGAGGCAAGGCGCAAAGTGGGGAAGGTAAAACCCAGCAATGCTGGCGATCCACCGCGCATTTTCTGGCTGCGTGTCAGTCCGAACGGCGCCATTGGCCAACACCGACTGGGCGGATACACGTGCCGTTTGCAGCAACTCCAAACTTGGGGAGCGGTGCTTGGCAGGCCATGGGAGCGGACGGCTTTTCATTGTTCTGCGGGGCTATGACGACTACACTGAGGTAATGCCGCGAGGAAAGAGCCGCCCGGCTCCACGCCTGTCGAGCAAGACGCAGGTCCCAACGTCACACAGGACGAAAAGGCTGTTTGCGATGGGCGATGATGGCATTGTCTCCCCGCCTTGCAGCGCCTTCTGAGATGGCAGAGAGAGGGTATAAGTACGGCCTTCGCCTGCTGCAACATGACAACAAAAATATTCCTCATCAGACATTCAGTCAACCATTCTCACACCAAGAATAACATCAAACAACTCACACTCAAACACCAACCACTTCCAACCAAACCACAACAACAAACACAACCACCCAACATGTCGGGCATTGTCAACAAGATCAAGGAGGCTATGCACAGCGATTCCAAGTCCACCACCCACACCGGCACCCACACCACAGGCACTCACAACACCCACAGCGGCGCTGCTGAGGGCGTCCACGGGCCTCACAGCTCTCGTGTAGCCAACGCCGCCGACCCCCGCGTCGACTCGGACCGTGACGGCTCCAATACCGTTGGCCGCACTGCCGGCCACGGCGAGATGGGCAGCTCCAACCCCTTCTCCTCCACCGGGACAACCGGCCACAGCAACCCCCTCGGCTCGTCCGGCACACACAACAACTTCGGCTCGTCCGGAACCGGCGGCGTCCTTGGCTCTGCCGGCACCCACAACACCCACAGCGGCACCGCCGAGGGTGTCCACGGCCCTCACAGCTCGCGCCTCGCCAACGCTGCCGACCCCCGTGTCGACTCTGACCGCGACGGCTCCAACACCCTCGGTAACAACTCGGGCTACAATGCCGGTGGCATGACCGGTGGCCTCAGCAGCAGCACCCATAACACCCACGGCACACACGCCGGCTCCGGCATGACTGGCATGACCGGTACCCACGGGGACCCCGCTGGTACTCACGGTCCTCACAGCTCCCGCATGGCCAACGCTGCCGATCCCCGCGTCGACTCCGACCGCGACGGTCGCGGCGCCATCGGCACCGGCCCCGGCCCTGCCGCCAACACTGCTGGCCCTCACAAGTCAGACATGCTGAACAAGGTCGACCCCCGCGTCGACTCCGACATGGACGGCAGCAAGACCATGGGACCCAACAAGACTTACCAGTAAGTAAGTAAAGATGGCGACATGTCCCCGCAACTCACAGTCTCTAACACGCAACCCACAGATCATCAACTGGAGCAGGCGTAGGCCATGTTGGACACCGGGATCCCACAGACGCAGCGCAGGTACCGCCTTCGGTCCTTCGCCAGCATATTGGTGATCCCCTCGTCGAGCATGACGACCACACGCACCAGCGCGAGAGGCGCAACAGCGTCAGGACCGACCAGGAGACTTTCCGGGGGTTGTAAATTTCTTAGCCTCTCCTTTGTTCACAAATCTGAGATACCAGACACTACGGAACACACTGATATGATAATGACGCCCCTAGTTGGGACGGGAAATACCTGTACAACATGAGATAGTTAGCTGGTGAGATAGTTGGAGAATAACACAGTTATCTCCTACTTATTTGGGCATGAGACTTGCCTGTGACCAGTGACTGCAGCGGTGAGATGAAAAGATAAATATGTCTTTGGCTTGTGTGCTTCAACCACTTCAACTCACCACTGACACATATGGCCTCAAACCACCAAGATAACGAATGAGACGTTGCTCTATCGCATTCGCTTTTCAACCTTGATGTCAACGTCGCCAGCCGACAGAACAACCGAGACACATCGTCCCTTTGTCCATCCTGTCGGTGCCGATGAGAGACATATCTGCCTGTCTTCCAAGTTGAGAATGCCGAAGAAATGACTGAGACACACACACCAGCCACGCCATCATGCTGGGGCTTGGGGTAAACCCCCACACAAACACCCACCCATTCGTACTATTGCGCCGGCAATAGCCAACCCAAAGATGCAAACCAATAGCCAAAGTAAGTTGAACGTGGAAACCAACCCACACCCGAATCTGAAACCCAGCAAGATACAATACTGCAACTACACTGCATCGTGTCGCGTGGCACTACCTTGCTTACCTACGTTACATTGCGGCATCGCGTCGCATACAAATATCGAATCGAATCCAATTCAATTCAATATTCTCGCCAATAGTCATCTCTCTTCCTAAACCAGCCTACCCGCTCGCCCAGCCCTCCCACTTCGCCGACTACGACGGTGCCACGCTTCGACCCCTTGGGGGGCAATGCACCTCGAAATTGCAACCACTCTGTCGGTAACAATACGCTGTTGTCGTTGGTAGACCGTCCACAACCTCCCCCAAAAAAGGAATACCAAAATTGAATCCCCGGCCGTGCTTCGTCACACCGTACCGCACTGGTATCCTTGATTTCTTCTCGGACGACTCGGGGCAAAGTGAAGCGAGAACGTCGGTCAAGAGAGGTCGGAGATTAATACTATGGTGTATGCTCCGTATCCCGAGCTGGGAGAGAATCGAACCATTTGCTCGGATCACCATTGTTTCTAGTTGGTTCTAGAAAACGCCCATTTTCCCAAGTCTTGATGGTTGGCTAGGTTCAAAGTTCCCCACGCTGCATGGCTTTGTGTGTCTTGTGGTGCCACGGTCAAACCCTCCCTCCCCATTTCCCTTCTCTGTACCCCCTCACACCTTCACTAGGTCACGAAGAGTATTCCCAAAGCAGCCTGTCTCCCAAAGCAGTCTGTACTACTGATCACCTCTTTTCAACCAGATGGTGGTGTGCAGGTCGTCACCCCCCAGGGCTGGCCGGGCGGCCGCCAAGCGCCCCTCTTCCAAGGCCCAGCACGCGTGTGGCGCTCCGTAAGGCAATCTCCTGCCTCCCCAGCGGCCGCCTCCACAATCCCCCTCGCAGAATGAACCTCTCCCCTCCTCAGCTCTCGGGAGGCGCACATAACATCAGACCACATTCCTGAGAGGCGTTTCCAGAAGCTCCCTGCCCTGCTTTCTGCAGGAGCGTGTGTGTCTGTGTGCGGTGTTAGTACATTTGTAATGAGTGCTGTGCCGTCTGTGGTGTACTTTTGCAATTTGCTGATGAGGAAGGGCGGCGCTCCCCACCTCCACAACATGAGATTAGCGGGTGGTCTTACAGGATCTTACAGCCTTTCTTTGGCTGCTGCTGCTGTGGGAGGATTCTTCTTTCTTGACAAGACTACCGCATCGCGTCGCGTGGCGCACAGTGTTTCGCTGGGCTGAGACTTGGCGCGCTTCCGAGACAAGACATGCCGGATGTACAAAGGCTCGGGCCAAAATAAAGGGTCCCCTCACCCAGTGCGAAAGATGTTTTCTTACTGCTAAGACCACCTTGGTTTTGGCTATCGCAGGCTATCTCCCATTCCGAAAGGGCCCAACTGCATTCTCAAAAGGCCTTCCTCCAATTTTGAAATGCCATCCTGCGTTCCGAAAAGGCCCTTTAAAATGCCGTCAAGGTCTGTGGTAAACCTAGGGCTTTCTGTTCCGGTGTATAACTGTGTGAGCATTCGACAACGTGTTTCGCACGGAGAAGAGGGACCCTTTCTTTTGCCCAGCCTCCGTACTCTAGAACGTTTCCTGATCTTCCTGGAAGGACCATCTTCTTGCTAGCTGAATGTGATCTGCCTGCCCATCAGGCTCAGGAAGGCATCGTCGAGTGCCTTGCGTTTCTTTGCCCGCGCTCCAGATATTTCGTCCGTGGTGGTGTCTTCATCCTCGTCGTCCAGGCCTTCGAGCTGCGGCATCCATGCACGGATCTGCCCATCGAGGTGTCCGCTGTAGACGCCACCCGGAGCATTGGTGCCGCCCATGACGGGCCCGCTTGAGCTGCCGCCGCCACCAGCCCCTCTCCAGACAATGCTTGTGAGCCGGTTCCTGACTGTCCGCTCCCCTCTCTGCGCCGCTACCGCTGCTATGCTAGGCCCCATGCCGCGCAGGCGGGTAACAATAGTTCCGTCGTGTAGATCCATGACCAAGATCTCGCTCTCGTTTGGGAAGAACAGCAGTTCTCTCTTGTGCTGGGTGAGGCCTGTCGGTGATACAAACATTGTCAAGCTCCCGATTTGGCTGTTTCGGATGGTTGGGCCAAAATTGGCCAGTGTGTTGGCTCCCGTGGCAGCATCCCAAACGCGGATTCGCCGATCGTGACCTGCAGACACGATGTAGGATCCGTCGTCGGTCCAAGCAAGTCCGTTCACCGGGCCGGTGTGAGCCTTGGCTGACATGCGGATGCCCCTGCCCGGCAGCCCCTCGGATTCTGCGCCTGCGCCAACGGGGCTGTCCGATGCTGGTGTTCTGCCAGGGTGCAGGATGCCCAGGCTGTCTTCCTGGTCCAGAAGACCAACGAGCCCGCTTGATTTCCTGACATCCCAAATGCGCACGGCTCCGTCGACGGCGCCGCTGGCGAGGACGTGCTCGTGTAAGGGTGACCAGGCAACGGCCAGCGTTGCCCCGGCCGTGCCGCCAATCTGACCAGGAGACGCGAGAGACTGTACCGCTGCTGCAGAGCGCAGATCAACCAGGCGGACTGCGGTGTGTTGTGTCCCACAGGCAACGAGCAGATGGGAAGCGATGGGCGAGATGGCGTGAGTGTAGACCTTTGCGCCGAGGTTGAACGAGCCAGATACACGCGCAGATCTCGTGGACCACAGTTTCAGGGTCTGGTCAAACGAGGAGGACAGGAAAGCTTCGCTGTCAAACGGATAGAAGGACAAGTGAGTGACGCCGAAGCGGTGACCGGCAGCGGCGCTGGGCTGGGTGCCGGAAGGGGGGATCTCGGCCCGAGGAATGGATGCCACGGTCTGATACGTGTGAGGCCGAGTCGGGTTCCCACACTGCTCGAGGTCCCATAGCTTGATGGTAGCATCGGCACCACCAGAAACAAGTCTAGATAGGGGTCAGCTGGCCGAGAATATGAGATGAGTTTTGTCTCCTTGGCTCTCACATTCTCCCGTCGAATCTCTCAAGTGCCAAAGCCGTAACTCCAGCTTGATGGGCCCAGATCGACGGCGCGTCCGGTCCAGCCGGCAGACTCGAGTTCGACGGACCCGCTGCTGCTACCGCATTGAGTCTGGTGCGGACGGCCGGCCTTGCCGGGCGCTCGCCGCCATCGAAGCGGAAGCGCAAGGCGGAGCGAAATGACTTCAACAGCTTCTCCGTCTGAATCACCGCAAACTCACGCGGAGGGACATTTCCCGTAGATCTCTCAAACAAAAGCGAATTCATGCATAGATAAAAATAGGAGAACTCAGTTAGTGAGCTCCGAACAGTATGCTTCAAAAAGAGGGGATTCTCAGAGACACACAAATCCCTTTGTAGAATTTTGATGTCCCCAAGACAGCAGGCGGGGGGGGCAGACAGGCAGCAGCACTGCGGGGAGGGGAGTGGGGTTAACTCCGGCAACACCCCGCCTTCAGAATGTGGGGGGGGGGCCAGACACAAACTTTAATTCTTCCAGACAAACTTGAGCCCAAAACTTTACCTCCGCATGCATCTTGCATTGACTTTCCATGCGCGCCTATTCTACAAATCCATCCGCTCGGAAAGCTCCACTTCCGCCCTGAAATGGGATCCAACACACTCCTCCCGCCGCGTAATTGTTGACGAGCAAATACCTCCAACATACTGACCAACCAAAGTCATCATGGCCTCATCCAGCAACGACACGCCCAGGCCCAAGCGAAAATCACCCGCCATAGGCCATCACGGTCGCTACTACAACGTCTACGATGCCGTCGCAGGTTTGTTTTCCTTCCCTCTCCTCCTCCTCATCCCTTCCACAAAAACTAACCTCCCCCTGCCTCCAGGCCGGGTAACCACCCACGAAGACCATCCCCAAGCAACCACAACCCCCCCAACCACAATCCACTCCGCCCGCGACAACCGCCTGGCACCCGAAGACGTCCTCTTCCGGCACCGACACGCCCCCATCCGCTACCAAGAAGACGACTTCTACTGGGCGCACGAAGCCCTCCCCTCCACCACAGGACCCTCCACGTCATCAGCCCTCCCGCCGAGCGCGCTCGTCAAGAGCATGCACAGCTACGCCAGCCACTTCTACGAGGCGATGGCGCAGCGCCTCGGCCCGCAGGCGTTTGCGCGGTCGCGGACGATCGACGAGCGGAGCATGGACGAGACGGCGCTGCTGGCGTTTGGGATTTTGATCGAGGAGGCGGGGAGGGAGGGCATTGGGGCGAGGGGGGATTTGGTGTTTACTGAAGGAGAGGGGGAAGAAGGGGGGGATATAGAGGCGGAGGCGCTAGGGAAAGGGAGAGGAGAGGGCCGGAAGGGGACGGGGGCGGGGACGGGGAGCGCGAGGTTGCCCAAGAGGAGGAAGGTTGCGAATGAGGAGTATGTCGAGGAGCGAGGGACTTGAAAGGGTGATGCGACTTGGTGGTTTATTGCTCTGCTGGAGCATCTGTCCGCCCGCCAGCGATTGCTGAGTTGGAAGAGACCTCCAACGCAGGTTCTTTCGGAGCTCACATATTGTTGCCATCGGAAGGGCAGGATCCCAACGGCAACAGAGCCTACCACGGAGCTCTCTCTACGCGCCAGCACGAGCTCGGCACCGGCCTCTCGATGGAACGTCGGGTACCTGGCCATCAAGGTGTTCGCCGGGGAACTCTGGCATATGTATGTGCTCGGAGTCGCAAGTTGACCAGGAAAGACAGTTGCGTTTGGCTGGAGAAGCGCGAGAACTGACTTGGCCATGTATGCGGCCCAGTGGCGTATGAGATGAGGCTCGGAACAGCGCCATGATTGCGAATAGGCGCTGAGAAGCGCCAGGATTAGAGGATTACGACTGCTTTGCTGAAGCCGATGGGAATACTTGACTCCATTGGAACATGGGACACACTTCGCTTGGAATGCGACGGATGCAGTCAGCCAACAGAGCAGGAAACGACAGGACATGCCCTCTGGGACCAAGCGTCGCCGGCCCAGCGATGGAAGGTATTCGTGTCGCTGTCTCGTTCTGTAGAGCAACGCTGCATCTAACGCTAGCACGTGGGTTCCTAAAACACCCGTCACAGTGTCTCAATGTTACCAATGTTTGCTCTGGTAGCAATCACAACCTGCCACTCATGTCCTAAACAGTGCGAGGCGCCCTGTCTGGTGACCGAGGTGTGGGATCAGACAGCAATGATCCAACGGCGGGCCCACTGCATGCTACACCAGTGTTACATTCACCGGTGACTTCTCAGCGAGGCACTCCAGGTGAAGCAGTGCGACGGGAGGGGTACTTGGTAGTCAGTAATCGAGAGCGCAACGGTGATACATCTCCGCATCGAGATCAACTGAGAATGGCAGCGCTGATCACCGGCCTGCTGGGAGCCTGGGAGCCCTCGGAGCCCTAGTAGGTTGCACCGACCACCTCGCGCCTTGGGCGAGCTAGGGGGGGGGAATCCTGACCAATCATTGCACCCCGGAGCCATGTCCGGCCAGCGAACGGATTCTGTGGTTCGAGTGTTGATGTGCTTTTCTCCACCAACCCCCGCCATGTCGGTGTAGCGTGCGCGCGCAAGCATACGGGTCGGACAGCCCTTCACAGCAACTGCTTCCAGATCAACACTCTTATCAGGAAAGAGGCTCCGAGGGCGTGGAACTGATGGCCCATCAGACCGCCAGATTGGACCCGTCACAATCTGTGGCGCATCTGAATTTCCGCATTCCACGGCGGCATCAGGAGATGTCCGCGCTGAGAATGGCGATCTGCACCTTCTCTTCTCCGATGCGGGGAAATTCGATCCCTTGGGTTTCTTACATCTGGTCAGGGTTCGCTCTCCCCATGAAACCCAGTGCTCCAGTTTGCCGAGGGCCCCTCGTAAAACCGGCGCAATGCGGCCCAATTCGCCCTGTAGAAGCACGTAATTCGGGTCTCAACCATCATTAGTGCCAGCCATATCTTGAGTTCCCACGGCGGACAAACTTTGGGGACGACGGGGGGATGTCGGCTTGCCAGATTTGGAGATTTGGAACTGGGAACGAGTCAGCCAAGACTGCCAATCATTTTCGTGGTTGCACTTGGAGTGGAATTTGCTTCTTTTCCCTCCCACCACAATCCCGCTGGTAACTTAGCTCTTGAGAAATAGCATCGCCGAGGACACGGTTCGCATCACTTTTGGCCATCTGGCACTGCCGGGCGCGGCACATGATTCAAGATATTGCGTATAGGAGTCACTGTGTCGGAGTCTGTGCTGACTTTTGTGCCGCGTCACGTCTTCATTCCATCATGGGTGCCTTGGGAAAGCTCTTATCTCGTTGCTGGAAGACACGGAGAAACCTTGTCGCCAGGGGTATCACATCAAGGCGCCCGAGAGGAGATGGCCAGTTTCTGTCACAACCGACAGAGGCCCAAACTGCGCCAAGACGTCATTGTGGGCTGGAGGCATGAACGGCCACCGACGTCGCCAGTGAGGAGCTCCGAATGTGACACCAGCGCGTCGTCGACCTCTCTAAATCCCCTGTTCACCCCCGGCTCGGAAACAACAGGTGCTGTTTGCTGTGGCATCACTCAGTTGCCCCCCGCCACGACCCCTCCCTTTTTTTTTTTTTGAAGCGCGACGCGCCATCACCGCTTGAGGCACAAAACGCGGCGCGGGCGAAACTTCGCCGCCTGCGATCCGATCTGGCTTCTAGAAGCCGCCACTGCGGAACCTAAGGCATTCTAGTGACAGTCTGACTCGAGCTAGGCGGTGCCAATTGATCGGGATACGAGCGGAGACCGTTTGCTGGAAGAGGTTGATTGAGAGGCCGTGATTGGGATGGATGTTGGCAGCAAGATCAGTGACGGCCCCCGTAGCGTCGTGTAAGGATGGGATGCCCATGCCCTCGGGCCTCCCTTGTCTTCGAATCCAAGTGCTTGGGACTGCGCTCGGTCCGTTGATTGGGTGCTAATGAAGACGCCACTGCAGCCCCCTTTACGGTTCTTGAACCATTGCCCGAATCCCCTGTCGCAGGATGCCTCATAATATTTGATTACCCTTACTCGTAAGGGTGTGGTGGCCGAGTGCTCAGACGTCAATAATCCTCCCGAGACGGAGAGTTGGCAACTGCGATGATGACATCGGGGTCCGGGACTGTAATTGGAGGCCCTCGGGAGGCGGCGCCTCTTTGTTTCTGGAAGACACACGCTTGTTAAGTTTTGTTGCGAGAACCTGCGCTGTGTCGGGTTGGCGTTCTGCAGCGCTGGTTGGCTGATTGTGTGAAATTGTCCGGGTGGCAGCAGGTGTTTGCGTCCATCGGCCACATCCCCTCGGTAGCCTGCCGAGAGGCGAATTGGCTGGCCTGTCCAGTGCGAGAGCACGCACCACTTGCCGAGACCCGGGACGGAGACAGGGCCCTTTTCGACGTGAGACACCAGATGGGAAGTTTGCCCGCTGTGCTGATTACGACACTTTCTTTTTGGTGGCGTATAACATACGGAGTGCGTATCTGGTTGATGCCGACTTACGTACTGGCTTGCAAAATAGCGTCATTGGCTCGCAGAATCGCAGAAGCAGCCGTCGTCAGGGAGGGAATGGAGGTAATGGAGTTCGTTTTGTCGGTGGGGGAACGGGGGGCGGGCGACTGCGAAACCCTCGAGGTTCCGAGGCTGTGGTATCGGAGAAGCGTGGTCAACAGCCCGCCTTCCCGCTTGCGGTTAGGAGCGGGCTTTGACGCTGACTGGCCGCTTAGTCCCGATTTGGGACAGGAGCGAAAAGAGCGCACGCAATTTTGCAACGATCCTGGATTCGACTGGTGATTGGGAGGCAAGTGGGTGTTCGCAGGTGAAGCAGCTGAAGTCGAATTACGAGATACCACTCCGCACAGAGGGAACTTTCGAGACTGGCGCCAGGAGAGTCATGATTCTCATCTTCCAAGGTTGCGGTTTGTTTGCGTGGTGGCGGGCCTGGAGCAGCCGCAGTGGTTGGAGGGTCTGGATTGCCTTCGTGCCTTCCTCCGCTCTGCAGAAACAACCACACTTGCGTAGCCGCCAATAGAAAACCCGCATCGTGCGTTCTCTTTTCCAGTCCCCCCAGCATCTCCGAAGACCTGGGTGCAGACCTGGGTGGCCGAGAGCCGTGCTCATCCCAAGATCCCAGCACCTTGTCTCTAACCCCGGACGCGCCCGCCTAGCCACGACCAGCCTCTCCGCACGGTGAAACCGTTCTCCGTTGCTTTGCCATGCTCCATCGCAATGGGACTCTGGTGGATCGACATCTGCCTGGGATAGCAGCTGAGGGGTACCTGAAGCGACTCGACCCGAGCGTTGCATAGCGTGGCATTTAGTCCTCTAATTATCTGTTGAGGAGGGTCCCATGTTGCGGTCGGTGGGCGACGGGACCCTCCACCATCATCTAGCTGAGCTAGTAACCGACAACCCAATGTCGGGCCACCAAGCGCCGAGCTATTGTTTCCTTAGCATGCCCGAATGCATCTTGGGGACTGGGATGGATGGCGAGAGGAAGAGGGATAGCGCTCGCCCCAACCCGAGAGGACGATATCGGTGCTACCACACGGTACTTCGCAGCCCGTACACGACACGTTCTTCGGCCATTCGGGTGCCCAATGTACAGTGCGGGCAGACGGGCAGACCCCTGCACAAAGGGCGGGCAGGGAAGCTGTGATGGGAGTGAGCTCCTTCCCCTCTTCAGAGCTGCCCCAGAGCTGGAGTGTGCACCGTGCGACCTGACGACGAAGCTAGGCACGTGTGGGGACCACCCCACCTTGGCAGTTGCCCAGCCCGGAGCAGCCAGACCACGCGCTGTCTGCACTCGACGACTCCACAGCGCCGGTTTGCAGCTGCCCGTGGGTGCTCTGCTGCCACGCAGCATGCAGAGCACACACAGGCTTGCGAGTTCTGTCGGCGGCATCCCGTACTGCACTATCTGCTGCAAGTACGTGAGGCAGGTAGCCGGGCAGCCCAGCCCAGCCCTCCCGCCGTCCAGCCAGCCAGCCAGCCAGTTCTCGCGCTCCTGGGTCCTGGGTCGAGGTCCTTGTCGGGGGCTCTGCCGAATCGAATCGGTGTTGTCGCGCCGCGCGCTAATCCCGCATTCCGCCCATCTCCCAGTCGCCCTTTCCTTGGAGTGCCTTGGCCCCCGCCACCAACGCCGCCTCGTGCCTTTTCCCAGGATGTGGCCGGCCTTCTAGAGCTTCTTCTGGCTCGCCGTAGATTGGTCGTGAGATTATCTCCACGGCAGCCGTTGCGACGTTGGTGTGAGGTGAGCTCGCGCTACCAGCTGACGCTCCCGATCTCTGGGTCTCCCCCTCACCGGCGCTCGTAGGCTGGGATGGTATCGCCCGTGTCTGGCTGTTGCTTATCCGCCCCAGTTGCGGATCCGTCACCGCCTCGTCCAGGTTTCCCCGCAGACAAACAAGCAACGGTGTGGGAGGCCGGGTGTGGGTGTGCGAATGCGTCTCTGCGGTGTGTGTGTGAGGAGCCAGCACGGGAGAGGCCAGGAGAGGCACCGCAGAGGGCCAGAGGGGCATGAGAAGGGGAACGAGGCAATCGCACGCCGCAGTGCACGCAGGCAGCACGACAGAATCTGCACGGGCGAAGCTGGTACAGTCCGCTTGACCCTTTCGAGGGCTGCAGCGGGGGTGACCCCGGCCCGACAGATGGTTGAGGCCCACCCGTTTCCATGCTGGCCTCTTGGCCTCTGCTGATTATCCATTGACCCTGGCTCTCCAGCATCCTGGCTCGGCCTAGGATCTTGATGAGACGTGCCCGACTCGCCAAGGTTGGCGCCCCGAACCTCTCAATTGGATTTCTCTCCGGGAAAGCAAAGGGTTTTGGCCAAAACACGTCCGGGACGCGGCTCCTTCCCACCTCTCGCCCCATTGACCGTCATTTTGGGGTTGCCAGTCGCATCGTCCACACGCCGCTTTCGCGGTGCCCTCCGCTGTCTCCGCCTCTCCGCCCGCCTCCGCTCTGTCTCTCCTCTGTCTCTCCTCTGACGTTGACGCATTCCCTGCCAGCCCAGGCAGCCGAAACGGAAGCAGCAGCGTCGAGCGTCCGGTACCTAGCAAGCCACGGCCAGAAACAGCTGCTGCAGACGCCGTTTGTTGCCGCGAGAGACCACACGGCTGGGTTCTGCCGAGCCAGCCCAGTGGTGCGTGCGTGGTGTGCCTGTACCTCAGTACAAGCGCAACAACCAGCAGCAGCACCAGCACCAGCGGCGGCATCGAGCTAGGTTAGATCTGCTCTGACTTTTTTTTTCTCAACCTCCAGTCCCCGCCCGCTCACTCGCCCATCCATCCGGTCCACCACCCCAGACAGACCCAAGACCCCAAGACCCAAGCAGATCACGACGCAAGCAAGCGAACAACCCGGACGCAAGCCATCAAGCAAGCAGCCGAGCGGTGGCCCCCGTCTCCCCCGTTGCTGCCCAACCCGTGCTCCTGTTTGGTTGAGGCTCCCAAGGTTCCCAAGCTCCCAGTCGGCCGGTCGGCACCACACCCAGCACGAGCCAGGTGAGGCGGAAACGGCTACGCAACCGCAACAGCAGCAGTAGCGAACGTCCGGGGTTTTTTCGGCGCTGGCAGCTTGTTTCTGCCGGATTCCCCTCCATGCCCTCTCACGGCCAATAAGCTCCCATCCAACGAGCCCGCTCATGACTCCGCCATCCCTCTGAGCTCGCCTCCTGTCGTGCGCGTATCCCATCTTGATCGCACAGGACACAGGAGGCCCAGGTCTCCAGGTCGTTCCTTGCCAGCTCCCGGCCGTCGCTGAGACAGGTATCGCGCTCCCCGCTGCTGCTCCATGGTCCATGGTGCTGCCACGGTGCTGTCCATGCTGTCCATGAGGGCCAATGCTGCTTGCTCGTGCTCCTCTGCTGCTGCTCCTGTTGCCGTAGCCTTTCCTGCCACTGCCGCCTCCCGTTAGGTTAGCAGTAGCTGCCTACCTACCTGCCGGAGCTCGCGCCTGGCCCGCTCCCTCCTCGTTCGCTGGTGTTTATGGTATTTATGTACTCGCGTATATAAATCCCCCAGCATGGACCCAGGGCCGCCTGACACCAAACGACCCCGTCTGTCGACTGGGCCGTCATGGTCAGCAGGCGGAGCGCACCACGGTGTGTCCCTACTTCATCCCACTCCCTCGCCCACCAACTCCCACCTGCCTCATCACCCCCCTTCATCGACGCAGTACTCGCAGCCCTCACCACATCCCTACTCTCGACCCGCCGGCGGCCCTGGGGATTCTCACCATCCTCCTCCTCACCCGCATCAACATCCTCACCCTCCGCCGCCAGCGCCTCCCCATCCGCAGCAGCACTCGCAGCAGCAGCAACAGCAACCACCGGTCGATGATCGGCGGCACCATGAGCCCGACAGATATCCCCCAATGCAGGAACACAGGCAACCTCCGCACTCTCCCGCCCACCCGACTTTCCCTGGATATCCTCCCAGGGAGCCGCTGGTCAAGCCGGATCCCGGAGAGGACACCCTTCCGCAGTTGCGCCGCCCACAGTCGACCGGGAACGGCCCAGACGCCATGACGCCGGGCACGCCGCACTCCGCCATCCCTCCCCAAGGCTATGGCGACGACAAGCGGCACATGAGCTTCGACAGTGGCCCGCCGCCGCCGCACATGTACCGCCAGCCAAGCTACCCACCGCAGACACCCCTACCGCACGCCCCGAGTTACGACTACGGGCAGTCGTACGGAAACCCCCATGGCGAGCTCCCATATCCGATCCATATCACATCCGCCCAGGGGAAACGGAAAGCCCAGAGGGCCTCACAGGTACGACCCTCCAACGACGGGAGACCCCCGCGAGGACCACACATATCTAACCACAAAATCCAGGCCTGTGACAGTTGCCGGCAGCTCAAGGCAAAATGCGACGAGCTGAAACCGTGCAAGAGTTGCAAAGAGAAGAAGGTCGAATGCAAGTATCGAGAGGCCGTTCCCAAGCAGTATGTATTGCCCCCCTCAGAGGAAGCGTTTCTTGCTTGCTGATGCAAGATTCAGGCAAGACAAAGTTGCAGCCGATATCTTGGACACCCTCATGTTCCTGAAGCACGAGTTCAATAACTTCAACCAGCGCATGAGCAATATGGAGCACGCTATGAAGCGTGTTGCGCCTTCACTCGAAATCCAGCCGCAGCAGATGATGCGGATGGACGATGACCGCGGGGCATCGCCCGATTCCCCTAATCCTATGGCTGACGATAACTACTCCTCATCACCTGGAGAGACGATGGCGGTAACCCAGGCGCCTATAGGTACTATGGAGGCTCGGAACATTGCTCGAAATATGGAAGACGAGATGGAGGTTGAGCCTGGGCCTCACGTTCGGCCAGGCGTGCCCACGATTCCGCTCAACCACACGACGTTAGCGGCCTTGCTGCTCAAGTGGCGGTCTATCGAGAGCCTGGTGAGGCGCTATTTGGATGCCGAGAAAGTCAAATTTGTGGACGAGTTTCCGATACGCCAGGAGGAACGACGAGGTCTCCTCCGGTTGTGGGGTCGCGGTGAGGGTCTTGACAGCAGCCGGTCCGACAGGGAAGCGATGCAAGATCTTGGCATACTTGAGATCAACGACGATTACTCGGACTCGGGGGCTCCTTCCCCGGCAGACTGCTGGGGCACCATTAGCGGCTCTCCGGGGCCCATCGATGGCGGCATCTCTGTCTCAGGGTCGCGGCACCTGGACTTCACCCCAAGCACTGTCTGGAGATACGTGGAGAGCTACGAAGAAAATATCCAGAACATGCACCCGCTGATAATACCAGTTGAGCTGAAGGCCATGGTAAGGTTGTTTTTGGACGGTATTTTGCAAAGCAAAAAGCAAGGGAAGGCTTCCGGTCCAAGTGTCGCGACATTTGTAACGCCTAATGTTGTAGGAACACAGCAACCCGAGACTGGGGCGAAGAGGAAACGGTCTCCAGCGCCGGATGGCCTGGAAGTACCTCCAGGTATCTCGATGAAGTCGGTGAAGCCGACGTTCCAGCGGTCCATCAACAACGCGCTTGTATTGCTCGTCCTTGCGCTCGGAAAGATTTGCCTGCAAAAGTCGGCCAAAATATCAGACGTCGTCCCGGTCAGCGAACCTTCGCAAGGGTCGCCGATCGTGCATAACGGACACCCAGCATCTCCCATTCAGGGCTCACAAGGGTCACCGCCCTCATACCATTCACACTCGTCTGGTCTCCCGTCGCCTAAGGACGGTGGGGAGCGGTCTGGGGGTAGCAGGCGAGCGTCGTTTCAGGGCGGTGGGCCACCATCAAAGCAGGGTGCGTCCCTCAAGAGGAATCTCGATGTCATCCCTGGCCTGGACTACTTTGCCTATGCTACGGATATTCTCGGAGGCCAACTGGCGGGTACGAGTGTTCGGCACATTCACGCCTACATCTTGGCGGGGTTGTATCACGGCCAGCTCGGGAGAGTGATGGAAAGCTATGCTTACATCAAGGAAGCCGGCTGGGCTTTGCAAATAAAAATGAGGCCGTAAGTTGAACCCTTGGTGATGCAGCCTTGTTTCTTGCTAGCTCTGTGTTGTCTGGCAAGGCTAACCACTCTACCAGGAGCCTCGACCGATTTAGAAAGATGCAGGATCACTCGCCCTTCGGCCTGAATGCCGTGACCGAGAAATCGGATAATCAGCTAGTTTTCGCCTTTTGGACCTGTCTGCAGCTCGAAAGGTTCGTTCAATGTCAGAAACTGAGACATTTCTGTGTACGACACTAACAAGTGTGTTGTAACAAGCGATATCATTGCCGAGCTACCCCTGCCGCAGTCACACATTCTAGCTTTTGAGGAGATGATGCCATATCCAAACATCAACCTTGCGAAGCAACTGGGGTTTGAGGATCACATTCTCCAGAGCTATCTCGCGCAGCTCTACCTGCGCAAGAGTCTTAACGTGATCCATCAGATGCTCTACAATCCAGAAAACCCGCAGCCGCTCCAGGCCCAGGATGGAACACCTGCGGGCACCATTGTCGAGTATATCCAGAAGTCCCTTGATATGCGGTTTGTGCCTCCGGAGTTCAAGTTCAAGCACACCGACCCCCCTGCGCCTGACATCCTATCTGCCCGACTACGGGCGAAGTACTGGGGAGCGCATGTGATCACATATCGCCCATTCATCCGCCAGATTCTTGAACACAACCACAAGATGTTGATGGGACCTAAGGCGGCGATGGAGTCGCAAATCCATACCTCTGGAGATTATCGTGAGGCTCCCACACATGGGCCCGGGAGAATGGACGATCCCTTGTCCCCGGGAGGCATCAACGAGGAGGTGGTAGACAATGCGGCTAAGGGCATTCGGGCACTAATTGAGAGTACGCGGGCGTTTCACGGGGTTCCAGATAAGCGATTTATCATTACCAACGTCTTTGGTACCGCCCACGCGTAAGGCCTTCACCATTCCGTTCTTTTTATCTGTGGGTACTCAAACTAACCTATAACTCTGTAGACAATGGGGCAATCTCCTTACCCTCGCAGCGGCGTTCCGGGACCCAACGCTCAACAAGTTCATCGATGAGCAGACGCTCAGGGATCTCTTCGCGAGGACGATAACCTTTTTCAGGCTTATTGCCCAGCCGTCTAGTGCCCTGGCCATCGACATGCGCATCCTTGAAGGAGTGGAACATGACCTGTGGAAGACATCGAACGCCGACATGATGGACGTCCAAGGTGGCTCCAGCTTCACCAGCAGTAACACAAGTAACGGGCCGCAACTACCACCGGTGAACTCGATTTCGGGTCCACCTGGAGGCCCGCCTCCCTTATCTGGCCCGCCCTTCCATTCCGGCATGCACGCCCCTTCAACCCCGGTCGACGGGCATCCACCTCAATTGCCTCAGCTACCTCCCATGAGGCACCATCCTTCTTAACAGCCGACCAGCTCTGGAACTGTTGAACAAGAGACGCTGATTTCACAAACAGCGCCGACCGCACCCTCGAAGCCGCTTTGGTGGCAGACGTCTATTTTATTCCCCCCTTGGCATGGATAGGCAGAAGTGGCATCCATTGCGACGGGTTTACGACAATCTTCGCTACTAGGCGCTAATACGGTGTGGGACTGTGGAAAGCAGCCCCATCCGTCACGTCGTTCACCCGCTTTCCTGATTTCCTCTACTAATTTGCATCTTGCGGGAGGGAGGCGGCCGTTGTGCTTATTTTGACTCGCGTGCTTTCATCGACCCCTTGGTCTCTTCATAGCATTAGCCCGGTTTTGGTTTCCGTCGTTTCCTGTTTCTGATTCTTTTTCTCCGGGCAGCGGGGGCGGAGGAGATACCAAACGATCTGTGAAACGTGTCTACGATCATATTTGGGCGGATTTTTGTTGTTGTTTTTATGCTACCTACCTAGCTACTACCTACCTCACATCTCGTCATACCCATCTTATCTATCTATCTACCTACATATCTATCTATCCACCTACTTATTCTTGCCATTTTCATCACCTCCTCCTCTCTCGATGTGATGCAGAACACATTTTTAGTCGTACGGTCGCAGTTATAGCGGAGAGAGTGTTAGCGACTAGGAGGGAGGGCACCCGCAGGCTTATATTTTCTGATTCTCTTTGATATGAAAAGCAATCCCGTTGAGAGCTTGTACAAAATTGCAACAACGAGTCAATGATCGGAGGCACTAGCAGGAGGGCAGAGCTGTGGACACGAGAGTCTAACTGAGTGGTTAGGGGGGGCTTGATATCGTGTACGGCACACACTATGAAGAGAGTTCGAGGTTGGTTGTATGTATGTTGGTAGAGGTCGGCCCATAGAAATGATGAGGAACGGGGTGCCGATAGACACGAGTACAGAGGAGGCAGCACCAGCACCAGAGATATAAAAGTACATCATCCATCAGCCAGTCTTTTGGCCAGATCATCAGAGATGGAGAAAATCAACATTTATTATCCATCCACCCCCCCTTGCCTTAACGCCCCGCGGTGTGAGTGAAGTGATATCAGATGCTAAAATGCAAGACAGAGGTGAAGCTAAAGGAGGACTACTATCAGACAAAGCCAACCATCGGGGTATGCCGCTTCGCGCATAAGTTCCTCGAGGGGTGCTTGAAAGGGCGCGGGCACACCGTGGAGGATTACGTTTGCTAAGATGGGGTCTCGACTGCTGGGGAAGAGACTGGGGAGAATGCCCTTGAGAGCTACGCCGAGGGTCTGTGGTGTTCCTTCCCAGGGGTTAGGACTCGTGCTCTCAACTCGGGAGCTGGGTGCTGAGGTGGGGGGGTACTCACGGTTTGGCAAACGTGGCGGGACAAGTGTCTGCATTACGCGAAACGACGCAGACGCTGCGTCATCAGGGGAAGGAGAGGTGGGCATGTAGATGCGCAGGGGAACGCTCTTCAGCGGTGTGGGCGTGTTGAGGAGCTGGGCGTGGATCCTGGCGAAGGAGTTGTAGTCGCCTTGGGAATGGGAAAGGGGGTTAGGCTTGGCAGGTCATGGCTGGGAAGGGAGGGAGGAACAGGCACGAAAGGGGGGGCATACCGTCCTGAACGGCGTTCCAGAGGGCGTTGGTGTTCTCCTTAGAGAGACTCATGATCTGCTTGGCATTGTTGTTACGGATGTAATCGGCCTCTTTGGCCGAGTTCATGAAGGTGTCGCCGATATCCCATTCGGGCCCGTCGCCGACGACAAGACGCCATGGGAGCGTGGGCTGGTAGAGATCTACTAGCAGGCCAGCAGCCAAGTTGCGCAGCTGGATCTCTTCGTGGTGGAAGCTCGAGCAGGATTCGCCGTAGTAGGCTGTCAGACGCGGCAGCAGCAGGGCTAGGTAGCCGAAACGCGGCACTGCTGTGATGAAGGGCGGTGTGGTGGGCTGCGAGGCGTGGGTGATGTAGAGCGGGATCTGCAAGCCCCAGAGCGTTTGGGGGATGTTGATAGCACTGTTGGCACTGCTGCCGGGGTTTGGCCGGCCGCGGGGCGATGCGGGCCCTGGAGACGGCGAGCCCGACGGCGGTGACGGGGACGCCATCGCCTTGTCGTTCGTTCGTTCGTTCGTTTGTTCGTTCGTTCGTTGTCAACGTCGACCGCCGATCTTCCGTCGGGTCAGGGCAAGCCTCCCGGGAGTCGTGGTGCGTGGTGCGTGCGTGCGTTTATCGGATGCTGTCAACGACAACGCCTGCCCGTCTCCCGTTGCGTCCGCCCAATCGAGTTGCCGGGTGTTTCGCCCGGCAGGCAACTCGAATACGCACGACAAATGGCAGCTGGAGCCCGATAGGCTGGTTGCAGCTCAAGCAAGGCTGACACACCTGCGCCTGCTCTCTTGGTAAGTGAGCGCCCTCTCACCTTAGTCGTCAGGCCGCACTCAGGTGCGGGGTTGTTCCAGAATGAGGGGCAGCGTCGTGGCCGGGACCAAAGCTCGGAGACTTCGGGTCCCAGATTTGGTCCAGCGTTTTATCACTGCAAGTCCAGCACACAAAAAAGACGACCAGCCGACCCAGCCATCACGCCGCCCGCATGTCCGCAGGTCGCAGGTCGCAGGGCCGCATGGCCGCCCCCGCCCGCAGGCAGTGTGCACTAGAATTCGCCGTACTGTGTGCCCCGTACCGCTGGGTACCTCTGTTGATGGCAGCAGGCTAGCCCCGGGCGCGCCTTCCCCTCCCACCCCTTGTCATCACCCACCATCTCGACTCGTCAGTTCCCTATCCGATCGCCAAATGCACAGGACAAACAGCAGGGTCCTCAAGCCCAGCCCAGCCCAGCCACCCGTCCAGCCATTCCCTCAGGTGCCATCTGCATTACATATTGCGAGCCGGCTTATCTAATGCCTACCACGTGGGGTATCGGAAACACTTTCCAGTGCTTGCCAGTGGTTACTTATCGTGCCTCACCAATGGAGTCTCGCACCTGTTTCCCACAACGGGCAAAGTAAAGACAGCAGGGTGCAGGAATGCCGTACACTATAGACGTGCCGGCCGACGGGAGGAGTTAGCCCCAAAAAAGCTTCTCTGGGTTTGGGTCCGTCGGTTCTTTTGCCCTCCTCGATGAAGACTCACTACAGCCGCTCCACTGATGGGATACGCTGATGTCCTACTAACAATGGAATGGAAAAGAAAGGAAACTTGCTCATCACTACGCCCAACGGGACCGACAGGACCCCCCCATCAACCCACCTAGTAATCGTTCTATTCGCCGAAGCCAGACACTGAAACACCTTGCCGCGACTTTGCCGCCATAACAAATAACAAATACGATATATCAAGTTATCCTTCCTCTCCTTGCCAGTCGTGCCCGTCACGGTGGCAGCCATGTCAGCTCGGTGCCACTCCAGCTCTGCCGCGCCAACCGCCAAGCATCAACAACCCCGCGAATGAATTGAAGCCCCGCTACCTAGAATTACTGTGTATGCTGCGCCCATCGTATCTGACGGATCTGACATGTTTGCGTGAGGTAGGTTGTGTGCCGCGGGGCGCCCACACACACAACGCACGTGGATAGGTGCATCTCTCCTCTCCCGGCAGCGCAGTGTAACCACCAACCGTGAGATTGAAGAAGAGAACATACGTTAAGCAGGAAAGATGCCTGTCGCGGCGTTCACAATGCATTGGCTGCTCTCTCGCTGTCCTGCAGTTTGGGTTGCTGCATGGGAGGCCCACTCCATTTCCACTGGCGACAAAAGTACATTGTACGACAGGGACATCACATTCTTGATCACTAACAGCCACTATGAACGACCGAAGACAAGGGTACAATGAGCTGAGACCAGATATATATTAACACCATCCTCTCATATCCCATAATTACACATAGGGAAGGGCAGAGTGGTAACAACGCTTGTAGATTCGCCCACTTTCACACATGCAGCAATCCAGCCTCGCCAACTTTTCTTCAAGTCAAATTTCCGTCTGTAATCGCCAAAGGGTACGAATATACATCGTGTCCACGTCATCCCCGGCGTCCCTTGAAAGACTCGCCCAGCTACGTACGTGAAGAAGGATATCTAATAAAACAAGGCAGCAAAGATGAAAAGACAAGACCATTGTGGTATCAAGGCGCAAGGGCGTGGAAGCCAATGCAGAAAGGCGGCTGGAAATCCAACCAGGCGGCAAATGTAAATACAGGGAAGAAAGTAAACTGCAGGTGAGATTAAGGTAGATTCGCTTGCGGGCACTCCGGCCCCTTCGTATGCAAAATTTGAGGAGTATGGGGTTGGTACGAAACAGAAGATCGACAAAGGAGCTTTCTGTCCAGCTTCATCTGAAGCGAAAGGGCATTTCCGGGATTCGTTTTGTTTTCTCCGTAAATGCAATGTAATAGTGTTTTTAGCGATGGCAGCATAATAGCCCTCGGCAGGCGGCGACTAGTTGGCAATACCGGTCTTCTTACGACCGGGATGCCTTGCTGGATATGCCCCAGGGTCGTCTCGGCCACCTGCCATACCACCAGGAGGCGCCGAGTTCTTGAAGAAGTCTGCCAATTCCGAGGTGCCGCGGCTGGAAACTGGCACCGCATCGCGAGGCTCGAATTTCTTCATCGGAACCCGACCGCTACTGGCCGGAGCAGCACCGCCACCAGAGGCCGTTGATCTGAAATTTGACGGGTTGTACTTATCAACTCCAGGTGGCATGTTGACCTGGATGGGAATGTAGCCTTTTCCACTGCTCGCCCGGCTGCTCAAGCCCCTCGGTTCTGCGGCTGCCATTGGCGGGACAGGACTCCGAGGGCTGGAGTTTCCAGACGAGCTGTTGCTGTTGCGTCCGCTCTCGCCGCGATCGCCGCGATCAACACGCCTTGTGAGCCTAGCCATGAGGCTCGGAGCACTGGACTTCTTCTTAGGTTTGTCCTGTGTCCGAGTACGGCTGAATGGCTGCACAGCTGCTGGTTCCGGCGGCGGCGGAGGCATGGATTTCAGGAAATCCAATAGGCTTTCTTCTTGCGGCGGCGCCCGTCTTTGCGGCCTCGACATTGACATCGGTACATCATCGTCCTCCTCCTCGTCGCTGAGATCGATGGCATAAGGATCACGAACGCGGCGCGTCTTGCGTTTGGGCATCGGCATATCATCGTCTGCGGGGCCTCCGAACCGGTTGTTGCTGCCAGGAAGGGGCTTATTCCTCCCGAGAAGGGCGCTTTGTGAGTTTATCGACGATGGTACCGAAGACTCAGTGATGTTGGTAGAGGCCTGGCTGTTTCTGACTTCAACATCGTGCAGCTGAGCATCCACCGCTTTACCCCCGACAGCGCCGGCGAGCTGGTCCGAGTCCATCGTCGTGCGGAACGGAGCGACGGTCCTCGGGATGCGGGGGTTACCTGCAACGCTCGGCGGACCACGGCGAATGAAGTCAATCAAATCAGAATTGTCGTCCTTGTAGTCCACAGCAGCCTCGCGGGCCTGGAGTCGACTTCGGTTCATGCTACTAGTTGTCGATACCCGGGGGGTCTCCACGCTTGATTTGGGAATGGGCGAGGGGGCCGTGGGGTTCCGCACCACACTGCCACCATGGGGGCCAGTCGACCGGAGGAAATCAGCAAGCTCGGCGACAGACTCGCGAGGCAGTCTTGCATCTCGGGCCTGAGGGATGGGGACGTTAGCACGAGGCTTTGCTGGCACTGAAGGCGCGGTCCGCCCCGATGAACTGCTGACATGGGACTGGACGTTGTTGAGGCTGTTCTGGCGCTGAGAGTCGCCAGTTACTGTTGGCCGCGAGACAGATGTCGATCTCTTCATCTCGTTGGGCTGAGCGAAAGATGAAGAACGAGATCGGTCTCCGTTCGGGCGGGCATCCTCGCTCCTGCGAGTCTTGAATGCAACAATTGGGCTACCCGTAGCACCTGAGCGATTTGACTGCGACTGTACAAAGCTTCGGGTTAGATCCTAACCATAGAATGAAATTCGAGAGATACACTCACATCTATGTCACGCATATTCTCCGGCGTCAATGTGTACTGGATTGTTTGATCGCTCTGGATGAGCTCCTCGAAATCGCGTGCGACGTCAACGCGTGACCGTGTAGTCTCCTCGGAGGTCCTCACAGGCTTGAGTCTGTGAGTTGAGGCGCTAGATGAGGACCCAGATGTGAGCGGCGGTCTCGTCGACTGGCTTGGAGATTCGTGCGTTCGTGGCGGGAACGGTTCCGAAGGGCTGCGGGTGCGCTTGCGTTCGACTGAGACCAAACCAATGGTTGACGGCTGCTGAGGTGAGCCGCCAGCAGTCTGCCTTGAAGCGCTACGTTCGGGAACTGCAGAAGGTTGTGGGCCTGAGAAGGACCCAGTTGTGGGCGTAGTTGGTTGAGGGCGCGTTTGAACCGTTGGTCTCCGGGGAGGCTCCTCGACATTGAAGGGACCGTTTGACGCGGTCGAGGACAATATGGTGACCTTGGTGACCGTGGTTTTGACTGGTGAAGGGGGAGCGGGGGGCGCTGGCGCCCGCTGAGCGACGGAGCCGAAGACAGTCCTAGTGCTTGGCGCAATGTGATGATTCTCCGCTGGCTCTGGGATGATTGCCAGGCCAATTCCTGCGCCGCTATTACTGCTGGCGGGGCTGGTGGGAGAAGCCGTGTCGTCATGATGAACGCCGGCAATCTCCTCGGCCTCGGAAATAGAGTTCCCTGAGAGTCCATTCTTGACACCCGACCTGAAAGCAGACATGCTGTCAGGTGAACGACGCATCCGCTCTTCCACGACAGGAGGCGTTTGTGTCCTGCCGCCACTCAACCGGACTGGATTGACTTGACGAATGAGATCTACCTCCACGGAGCTTCGTCGCGACCCCACTGCAGGGCTGCGAGGGCCGGCCACATCGACCAGGCGCGCAGAATGAATGCTAGGTGTCCGGAGGGGTAGATTCGTGTTAATCGCAGCGGGCTTCCCACGCTCGGATGGCGCGGGTGAAATGCTACGGCCCGAGATAGAGATTCTCGAAGACAGCAAAATCCGAGGTTCCTCAATGACGATGTCTTCCTCGTCCTCATCCTCAAGCGCCTCGCCCGCTTCCTCATCTTCATCTTCTTGGACTTGGGCAAGGACAGCTTGTAGGGATGCTGGCATGGTGGCCGAGTGGATGGGCGACTCCTCCTCTTCAGACTCGGACCAACCACCCTTGGGGCTCTTCGGCGATTTACCATCAGTTCCCTGTTTGAGCTGGCGAGGCTTGTCCAGTATTTCTACAACATCACCAACTTCGTCGTCATCCACTTCTTCATCGTTCGATTCCTCTCCATCTGTTTCGACTCGTAATCCCCGCGAAAGATAGGCAGCGATGGCGACATTTGGCACCGAGTTAGATCGTTTCCTGAAAGTAGAAGCTGGTGCAAGGGTGACAATTGGCAAGTCGGACAACGAAAAGACCATCAGACTCTTAGGGCGTGCTGGCAAACTGTCCTCCTCCGTTTCATCTGCTTCCGTCTCCTCATCGCTGTAGTATGCAAGACCGGGGACTTCAATTTCGTCAATGTCCCGGGCCCCCATTGGTAGGGGGATGCTTGCGGCGACCAGATACTCCTCAAACAACTCTGGCTCCTCGACCAACTCCCACTCGTACTCTTCAGGAGCGCCACCTTGCGCCTCGTGGGCAGGCTCAGGAACCGGAGGAACCGAGGGCTCTGCGGTAATGCTGCTCGGCGAGCGCAGATGCCCCGACCCGGCACGCATGGAGTCTCTGGAATATGAACGAGCCAGGCGCTGGTCCATGGTAGCAATGCCGGGGGACCGGATCTTCTTCTTCCAAGCCCGCCAAAGCCGACCAAGTGTCCGATCCAGGGCGACACGTTCCATATCGAGCTCCTCAATGACAATCCTGTCGGTAGGGTCCGAGGGGCTACGGGCGCCGTCCTTGAGCTCCTTCTCGTATTTCAAGCGCATGCGATGATATGAGGCTTGGCCTGCCACCACCAGGGCCTGCTCTCCCATGAACTCCAGAATAGAGGTCAAGAAAATGGCCACAGCAGGGGATACGACCTCGGAGAGGCGGTCCCCAAGCCCTGCATCCAAATGCTCTTGTTCCATGTAGAAATCCTCGTCCTCCTCTTCCATGTCACCAAGAGAGGAGTACACCATACACCGCAGGCGTGTCCGCTTCCATGCCAACTCCAGATCCCAGTCTCTAGGCGAGATAGGAGCCGGGGACTGTGCCTGCTGCATATCCTCGTCGTCGCCCCCGAGGTACTCGCGCAACTCTTCGTCTGCCTGGTTGATCGCATCCTTCGCTAGCTTTGGCTTGAGGACTTCGGAAACGGCGGGTCGCAGGGCGGAAATGCTCGTCGAGCGGGCAATAGAAAGAAAATTGAAGAGGAGCTGGTCGAGGAAGTTGTTGACCAGCTGGAGGGCTGCCGGCGATACCACGGCGGTCTCGCCCGACGGCTCGACGCCATGCTGATCGTACCAGGCGTCGGCGTGGCTGTCGTGGTCGTTGGTGACGATCTGCGAGCCAGCGGACGCGGCGATGAAGGCCGCCTCGGGCGACACTGTCAACGGCGGCGACATGAAGCTGTAGGCGATGGTCGACGGCCTGTCGCTGGATATGCTCTGGGCCCGCGACCGCGAGGGCATTTTTTGCTGTGGAGGGGAGGCGACCCCGGAGGAAGTTTGTTGAGACATGGCAGGCTCTAATGAGGCAAACCACGACCGCAACTCCGGTGTAACGGTGGGAAGGCCGAGTGCAGACCTGCTGCTATCCTGCAAGACGGCAGAGACCTAACACGGGGAGGCGTATTGCCAGCACAACAGGGAAGGACCGAGCATTCGCGATTGCCCAGGGATGGCTGGCGTGGTAGTGTTGCTGTCGCGGCGGGCGCCCGTCCTGACAGGGCGCTGCGTGTTAGATTGCGCTGCGAATTGCACGAGGTAATTGGGCGGGACACTGGCTGCGATGCTTGATCTCGCAGGGCTGGGACGGCAGCCTGCTTTTTGTCAGTTCGACTCGGCCGCCAGACAAACTAGACAAACCGGACAGACGCGGACGGGGAAGCTGAAACAGAAGACGGATAAGACCCGGGGACCGCAGGGGGCGGCTTGGAGGAGGGTGGGGGAGCAAGACACAAAAAGAGAGCGGCACGAATTGACCCAAATCGGGTCGGGGGGTGTGAGGGGAGGCAGACGAAGCAGCAGCAGGAAGGCGGCACTTCATGCGCTTTGGAGCAGAAAACACCCAATGCATGGCCGCAGTTGTGTGCCAGAGTCAGCCAGCAACTGGCCGCTGCTCGCAGCCCGCTGTCTGCTGTCCGCTGGATATATTCCCGCAAGCGCGCAGGCACCCGCCGCCTGTGTGCGCCTCATTGCTCCAAAGAAGAAGTACAGAGAGTAGGTAAAGCACGCGGCCGGCGGCTTGTGTATCGCGAAGCAGCCATGTGGTGGAGAGCAGCCGTGATAATTTTGGAAGAATCAGCACGCTGCACTCCGCGCGCGGCCCATTGGCGGCCACCCAGCCAGCCAGCAGCAGAGAGGGCAGGCGCGATCCAGCATGTATGGTGTATTGTACGGGCAAGATCGATGATATGGCGCGGATGGACTGCGGAAGGGAAGAGGTCCTAGGAGGTCGAGGAGATCATGTAGCACACACCTTGAGGGTTCCAATGGTCCCGTCGGGTCCTCGAGGCTGATCCGTGTATTCGGCGTGGTCGTTGGGGGCGTAATACGTGGTTTCGTGTTGCGTAGTCGGCCTCGAGATGCCCAAATGCAATCAGCGGCTCAGTTGGTAGTAAGAAACGAAACCCGAAACCAACAAGATAGCACTCGACAGAGATCGAAGATCGGAGGGAAATTTCAACTCTTCCCAGGGCTGCGGGATCGGTGGTTTTCCCCTGCTTCCCGCCTCCTCTCTCGTGGCTTTCACAAGCTCGGGGGGGAGCTACGGGCGTGCCAGGGTCCCTGACGCGATACCCAGAGCGGTCTAGCAGTAAGGGGTTGCAATGATTCCCAGGTTCGTTGAGACGGACAGCAAGCGGAGCAGGTGGAATACGACTCAGATTGGCACTGGCGAAGAGTTCCCCGCAAGATATCAAACGTTTGGACCTTTTTGGCGGGATGGGATTGACCAGTCAACACGGTCACGTCGAGGCACAAATGCAATGCAGACGCAATTGCGTCCGACCAGAGAAGACCGGCATGCTGCCTTGAACTTTTTTTGCTGCTGGAAGCTGCATCCAGAAGCCCAAAGACCCAATTGCCCCTGGTCGCAATCGGCAAAAGTGGATCGTCGCAAACGGGAACCCCTGCCCCTTGCTAGCCTCATGGCCGAACATCGTTTAGCGCGCCCGCGCCTCCTGTCTTGGCACTTGGCTCACCTTCCCCCCTCCATCGTGGATTTCCACAACCCGACGTCCCACATTCCGCTGCTTGTTGGTGAGTGTGGATGCCGCGCTGCTGCACAGTGGCCATGGCGTCCAACAAAGTTGCGCGAACTGAGCGGACGACTTGAGGAACAGGCAGCGCGGAAAGCAGGCTTTTTTTCAGGTTTTGCCTTTTTTGGGCAACAGCAGCTTGCCGCGTGCCGGGCCTTTCATTATCTCCTCGCGACCAGCAGACCTGCGGGGTGCCGGGAGAATTCACATATTCCATCTCGCCCATATCACCATGCACATCTTGGACACAATCTGGACGCCCCACCTCCACTATTTACGCAGATCCCTCCAGCGCTGCCCGTCCAGCACATCAAGCCCGGCGGCTCAGCACACACACACACACACGCGCAGCCATCACAGACATCGCGAAAAGCCATGTCTGATTATTTCTTTTCGATAGTACTTCTTCTCGGTCTCATTCCGCTCTTTTCGCCTAGCTCGTGCTCGCACACGCCAAGTCGAATCTGGGGGATCGTCTGTTGCGCAATGATGGCCTTCTCCGCTCTCAGCACGGACGCGGGGTCCGTTCGCTCGCCCGCGATCACACACGGCGCTCATGTCTGTGTGCATCGGTAGCACGCCGCCTGGCCTCATTCTGCGGGCTAGCAGCGGCCCAGAAGGCACAAGCACAACCATCTCGGAGCCTGCCACCTCTATTCTGCGAAGTCGGGTGGGTGTCGTCAAAAATGATGAGGCCGGCGTCTTCACAGGACTGGCTGACAAAGGAGAAGTTCCTTGCGGTCCTCGGGAACGGCCGAGACACACGGGCCTCGTCGAGTCCAAGTCGTAGTCCCCTCTTCCATACCTGAAAGCTCTCTTGTTCTTCCACGCAGTCGCATTCTCAGCGGAACATGGGATGATGAGCGTGCTCGCCCGCGGTCGCAAGAATCGGCTGCTTTAGGATTGGAGCCCTAGCAGGTCGTCCACTTCAGACCCGTGCTCAGTCCTAGCAACAGGTCCCGCCACGCTATTGGCGTCGGTTAATATGGCGTCGCATGATGCTTCCTGAACATCAGGCCTTCCGCGAACCTGCCTATTCACGCATTCTCGGGTGCAGAGTGGACCAGATCGGATGAACCCAGGGGTTAGGATGGCAGCCCCAATTTAGGTTCTGGTTGTTTCTAAAACAAAATGTCCCGTGCCCCTTTCTTCTCCACGAACCCGGAGGCTAGCCAAGCCGGGAGCAGCACGGGTGGTATGTATGGAGCAGAACCACCATGACGGGCCGGCTACTCTAGCTGAAGACGATTGGCATCCGCGAAGGTCAGATTGCCGCGACTGAGCTGGGACTATTGGCGGCCAGCGACTACCGGTATTGCACTTCATACACAGCATCTTATCTGCGTATATCTCGCTGGGAAGATTCCTTTATCCGCATTCCCGGGTGACGTTCATCAGCTGTGGCCTCTCCGCGCTCAAGTGAGCGCATATGGAAGATCCAATGACGCGAGCTACTGGCCTATCGGGATTAGCGGAAGCCTCTGAAGCCTCAGAGTGCTGCGCAACAATGGGTAGCCGTCTCTCTCGACAAAGGAGAGGCCGGTTTCATCACCGGACATCTCGAGTCGGGCAATTCTCCCTTTACCCGGCGGGCAAGTATCACTCGACCCTGATCGACGGCGGCAGAACACGTCTCGAAGCCTTTGTTCGAAGCTTGCATAGTGCCCGCAAACGGCACGTTTTCGGCGCTTGCTCCTAGATTACCGGGCACGGCTCCTGCCTGACTCGTGATGGTGTGTTGGTGCAAGGTGTGTACGTCCCCTAAAATGTTCGGACGATTTGATAATATATTTGCAACGGAAAATCTCCGCAGCCTTGTGCTACTAACCGAATGACTGATTGGCTTTTGATGCTAGACGTCCATCATCACAGGCAAGTATGTCCCCTCTCGGTCTCCTTTTTTCTTCTTTTGTTGGTTAAAAGAAAACTCAAAATCATATTACCGTCTACCCTCTCTATCTGTATCCTATCTATTGGTCCTGACACCACACCTCTCCAAGTTCCCAAGCGAGACGGCTAGACAAGGCAAGGAAAAGCAACTATTATTACGAGACTATTTGTACGCACAGATAGACACAGGCACACACACACTTATGAAAATTGTTTGGCTCTGAGGGCCGCGGGGGGGTTGGGGGCTTGCAGTAGATGCTGGGGGATGGGGGATGGATCATGGTACGACTCGCTTGCCATCACAAAACAGGATGTGATCGGTTTTGGGGTTTGTTGTTTTCCTCTTCCACTTTTTTGGTATTTTCCTTCTTGTCCTCTCCTTGTTGTTCTCCACAAGAGAAACCGCCGCGGATTTTTCCTTTCCTTTCCTTTCCTTCCCCGCCTCCCCTGTATCCTATCCTGTTGATATTGTTGTGTTGTTCACTCGGACCCCCCACGGTCCCCATCCATGATGTGATGTGATGCCACATCGCTGCGCCTCGCACGCCGCCGCTTACAGCACCTGGACCATCGCAGCCGCGAGACCGGCCACGAGCGCACCGAGGCAGACGCTGGCGCCGACGCTGCCCGCGCCGGCCGTCACGTACGGGGGAGGAGCAGAACCAGTCGGCGCCGGCTTGTTAGGCGGCGGGGGCGGGGGCGGGGGTCCGCCCGTGCCGTTGCCCTTGGAACCCTCGCCACCACCACCACCGCCGTGGGCGGGCGGAGCGGGAACCACGGGTGGCCAGCCGGGCCAGTCTTGCTCCTCTTCGTCGTCGGAGTCACCCTCCGAGTCGGACCACTCGCCGCCGCCGTGGGGCATGCCGCCCTCGGGCTGGTGCGGAGCAGGAGCCGGAGCACTACCGTGGGGAGCAGGAGCGGGTTGGTGCTGCTCGCCGCCGCCGTAGTGAGGCTGCTCGTAGTGGGGCTGCTGGGGCTGGTGAAGCTGCTGGTGAGGGGGTTGCTGGTGAGGGGGTTGCTGGTGAGGGGGCTGCTGAGGTTGCTGGTGAGGCATCTCGTGGCCGCCGCCCTGGGGCATCTCGTGTCCACCACCGTGGGGCATCTCGCCGCCTTGGGGCTTCCCAGCACAGACGGGGCATCCACCGTGGGCGGGCTTCTGCTCCTCAGGCTTCTGCTCCTGAGGCTTCTGTCCCTTGTGCTTGTGCTCCTTCTTGGGCTTGTGCTCCTTGTGAGGCATCTGGGGCTTGTGCGGGGCGGTAGCGTTGCCATGGCCATGGCCGTGCTCGCACTCAGAGCCGTGGGACTCGCCGTGGCCGCAGCCGCAGGGCTGGCCGCAGTCGTCGGTGCACTGGTGGCCCATGTCGGGTCTGCCGGAGCCGTGTTGCTGTTCGCCGCCCTCGGAGCAGCCGCAGCCCTCGCCGTGCTCCTCCTCCTGCTCGTGGTGCTCCTCCTTGCCGCCGCCGTAGGACTTGTGCTTCTTGTGGCTGTGCTTGTGCTTGTGCTCCTTGTGGCGCGGCTGGTAGCAGTCTAGCCCGTAGTTCTGCTTCTCGCAGTACAGCGGCGGCGCGGGGACGTTCTTGGGGTACGACGAGCAGTAGTCAGCCTCGCAAGGCTGAGGAGGAGGCGGGAGGCAGTGGCTGTCGTATCCCTTGCCGCCGTAGCTGCGGCTCTCGCAGTAGACGGTCGGTGGCGACGGGTAGCTGTAGTTGCTGTAGCGCGGGTAGCGGTAGCCGGTGTGCTCGTAGGCGCCGGGGTAGGCGCCGGGGGGTGCGTGGTACGGGGCCTCGAGGCGCAGGGGCTGGCATGAGTGGTACTGCGGGCAGCGCTCGTAGTCGGGGTATGAGTAGGACGGGCTGCCGTAGCCTTCGCTGATGGGCCGGCAGGTGTAGCCGATGGGGCAGCTGGGGCGCCAGCCGTAGGGGTAGCCGTTGGGGTGCTCGTAGGAGTAGCCGGTGCGGTAGCCGCCGGTGCTGTTGTAACCGTTGTTGCTGCCGCCGTAGTTGTCGTTGCCGTAGTTGTCGTTGCCGTGGCCGAAGGTGTTGTTGAAGCCGTTGTTGTTGTTGTTACCGAAGTTGTCACGGCCCTGGCCATAGTTGTCATTGTTGTTGCCGTAGTTGTCGTTGCCGTAGTTGTTGTTCCGGTTGCCGTAGTTGTCATTGCCACGGCCGAAGGTGTTGTTGCCGTGACCAAAGCCGCCGTTTCCGTGGCCGTAGTTGTCACGGCCATTGCCGTAGCCCTCGCGACCATTGCCAA
>Ga0247760_1000289_pt1 | contig 56145 bp, 21 predicted proteins | sample UWRJL171409R4_FD_179936 | JGI IMG/M metagenome (GOLD analysis project Ga0247760, IMG submission 179936) | Plant litter microbial communities from Arlington Agricultural Research Station in Wisconsin, United States - UWRJ-L171-409R-4 | ecosystem: Environmental > Terrestrial > Plant litter >...
GGCTGTGCAGATCCACGGATGCAGCCGCGGAGCGGCTGCGTGGATCCAGCCACACTGTTCTAACCACACTGGCCGGGTTAGGGTTGTAAAAACCCAACAGGAAGCCACATACTATCTTAGCAGCCAGGAGAGATCCATTTATAAACTCAAACTCCCGTCTTTCCTAAATAAGCTAATTATATCATGGGTTTCCCGCTTACCTTAAATAATTAATAAAAAGTCTATAACTAGTAGAAACTTAAGATCCTAAGCTGTCCAAAATAGCGCTTTCACTGGTATAGTGGTTATAAACTCAGGGATAGAATTAATTGCGTTAATGCTGCTAAAGACGTAATTAAAACTCAGTATTACTAAAAGCTTAGGTATTAAGGCTGTAGATATATTTATATTACATAATGTCCTTCTAACAGTAAAACAGACACTAACGGGATACACCCTGAGAAATACCAAGCTTACTGACCTTAAAGCCGACCTTAAGCATACTATTTAAGAGTGTAGAGAAAGCCTTAACGTTATAGCTGTATAGAGAGATAAACAGATTCAAGATTTAATTAACCGCTTTACCGAGAATCCTGTCAGAAACACTGCACTTCTGGAATCTTATGGAATTGATGGAAACAATGGGGGTTGCAACTGCTTGATTCTATTGCTTGTTGTTGGGTTTTTACAACCCTAACCCGGCCAGTGTGGTTGGAACAGTGTGGCTGGATCCACGCAGCCGCTCCGCGGCTGCATCCGTGGATCTGCACAGCCAAGAACGCCAGACTCCACTGCCAACCTCGTATTCAGTCAGCCAACCTCGCTTCGCAGAAGCGAGTGTGGCCAATGCACTCCGTGCACTGGCCGCCCTCACGGCTATAATAACACGGCTTCCACTCTCGAAGATAGAAATAATTAATCACCTTTAACACACACTGCTTTCCAATGCCTTGACCCCTTTTGCATTTCAACACTTGTTCTTGCTTTCTGGCTCTGCCAGAGAGCTCCGTATTATAGTATTGCGTGGTGGCAACAGTGGTGGCAAATGCCACCCCTGGCCAGCTGAACTGACACAGTCAATTCAGCTCCCCTGAGCTTTATTCAGCTCGGCAGGGCACATCCTTTGCCTGCGCGCTCCGGCCTCCGGCCAGAGCTCCTGACTTTCTGACAAATCCCAAGGTAGCTATGTCTAACGATAAAGAGGCAATCAAGCTTGCCATACTATAGGTGAACTTGAACTTGATCTGTAAGTGTATCAGCATCTGTTTTAGGACGGGTATGTGTTAGAAACACTGCACACTGGAATCTGTGGAATTGATTGGGGTTGCAACTGCTTGATTCAATTGCTTCTTCCCTACTCTGGCAAAGCCAGAGTACCCTTTATTATACAGTTCTGGGTGGTGGCAACGCTTGCGCGTTGCGTGGCTAATATTACCAATTTACTGTTCTAGTCGATTCTAGAGCCTTTGACAGAATAGCGTTCTTGCCTCTGGCAAGAACCCCCTTCTTTCTAACAGTATGGAATCAAATAAAATATTAACATCATCGACAACTTTACGACGGCCGACGACACTATCCAGGTTTTCATCTTGACCGGCAATGACATTATTTATACTAAACCCCAGATATATAGTGCGCGGCAAAGGCAGCTTGTCGGCCATCTCAGTGACGAGTTGCTTCGGCAGATATCCCACGACAAGTCGCCCGCTAGCGCTTGGAATACTAGAGTAGATAGTTTCTGTTGGGTTTACTAACCCTAACCCTGAAGAGTGGGGCTCACAGCGATAGCCGTGGATCAGTGCAGCCGCGCAGCGGCTGGCTCTACTGATCTGCGCAGCCAACTCATCTCGCATCACATAAGCGAGGGTGGCCTGTGCACTTCGTGCACAGACCACCACTGTAGCTATAATAACACAGCTTTCGCTCTTTAAGATAGAAATAATTTAAGCACTTTGCATACACTTTTTCCACCACCACGTAACTCCACCATGATCATCAAAAGTTCCCTTTCTCAAGAGAGGGACTTGTAGGTTTCCGATGACAATGAGACTGCCGAACGGTCCAGCGTGGGTTTCTGTTCCTAAGGCTTAACCTAAGCCCGCCCTAGAAATGGACCCCCGGATAGATATTCTTAATTACTAGGCTATGGACGAGATATATGTAGGGTTAGTACGGATTTAGTATAAAAAGTCTTATTTATAAAAACACTGTATACTTAATAAGGTACTAGTAACGGTTTTAAGCGGTGTGAGCAGTGCTCTTACCTCTAGTAACACCCCTGAAGATTGTAAGTATCAGTGCAAGGGATCACACTGCCCCTGGGCCTCCAAGTGTGTACTTGTCCTCCACGCCTACGTTATACTCTGGGATTCCGCCCATCTTCCCCCCTTTCTCGGTGGTAGAGCCCTCTACGCATTTTCCCCCCTTCCATGACACCTCGATGACCTTCCTCCAGATTGCCTTGATATCTCTTGCCATTTCCCACGTGAAGAAGAGCTTACAGTTTGCCGCCTCGTAGCGGAACTGATTTGGAACCGCGTCCGGCTTGTCCCCTACAGGTGCCATGTTTCCCAGATTAACGCTTATCCCGTCGAACCAACTTGGGTTACTCCGGCCGGTAAGTGATGTAGCGAGGCGGATTGGCCCCGGGGTTGGAACAACAAGGTCAGCCCCAAAGGCAATCGACCGATTCACTGCAGCAGGCAACCCGCCTAAGTTCGAATTCGGCCCCCCCTTAGTGTGGCCGACGGCTTGCATGGGCTTTAATAAGGGACGACCGCCGATAACGACGGTGCGGACTCCATGCGTGTGGGCGAGGACGCCGACGAAAGTAGCGCAACAAGAGGCGCATATCCCATCCGTCAGGACAGTGATGTTTTCTGGGACGAACGGCGGAGCGGACCACGGGAGGGTGTAGTTGATGATGGCGGGATTAAGGTAGTAGTTTGTGTCCCAAACGGCGGGATTGGTGGTGTTTCCAAACTCGGTGGTGACAGGTCCAAGCAAGGCCGACGGTGAGGGGAAGGGACTGCCATTGAGCTGTCGGTAGATGCCGAACATGTAGCCGAGGATGGTGGTATTGGTAGTATTCGACTGGGGGGTATGGAGAAGCATCTCGGCCATCTGTTGGTGAACACGGAGCTGAGATTGGATGGGAAGAGTTTGACCGGGAAATAAGTTGAAATAGACCGATCCGAGGCTCGGGATAAAGCCCCCGCCGTTTCCTTGGAGGTCTATCACAAGTCTGGTGCGCCCCGCCGCTTTGGCCTTTTTAAGGAAATCCAGGCTCACCCTGCTCTGCTCGTCAAGTGGAATGGTAGATAGTGTACCAGTCACAAGTTCGGTGATGTTAACAGAGGAGGAGAAACTGTTGATGACTAAGACAGCCGTGTCTTCGAATCCTGCCACGTCAGGCAGAAATCCAGCGATGTCACCGCCGATGGCTGCGCTGACTGGTTTTGGAAAACCCCCAGTACTGAAATTGCCTTCGTACCCTCGTTCCGCTGCTCGGTAGATAGCGCTTGTGGAAGGTATCGGCCCTTTACCTCCGGTCAACACAAAGTCCCTGTAAAGGTCCGCCCCGGAAGTAATGTTGGTTAAGTTGGCACCGACGAGAGCTATGTTGTTAAACGTGATCGAAGTCCCGTTGTGGCAGACGATAGTCGTTGTGTCATTGAGGCCCCAGCGAGAGTAGATGTCCGCCTTGCCACTGAATAGGCTTGCCTCCTTGGCGAGGCTAGGAAACAATCCGTTGTATCGGGCGTCGGGGTCATGAGAACTCATGTCTCGGACAGCAAGCCGCTGCATATACTCTAATGCCGGCACACCATCAATGGTCGAAACTGGGGAGGGCTGGTACTTGTCCGTGTGATGTTTCAAGTCACCTGCATTCCCGTCAGCTGGAACACACACTTTGCCTTTGGTGAGGGTGGGCTAAGAACATACCGTAAAGGAATATCTCTGGAAGCACTTCGCCATCTTGGGAGATGGACACAAACTCCACTCCCGGCTGGAGCGTAACTAACCCGAGCAGCAGAGGAACTGATCCAAAGTGACCGTCTCGTAAGCGGCCTTTAACGGTTTGCAATTCTGCAAGGAAGTCGAACAGGCTGGGCCAAGGCGCAAAGTCCGCCCTTAAGATCTCTTCAAGCTCGTCAAGGCCTCTGAAAAGATCAATCCCCTCGGAGAGATACCCACGAGGTGGCTTCTTGTTGTAGTCCAGAGTGCTTTGCCACTCAAAGAAGGGTCGGAGGGCTTGAATTTGGCCTAGTGCCTTATCCCTGTCCAGGGGAATGGACTTCAGGCATGCAAAAGCCACGGATGGCTTCACTGGCGCTGCTGGGACGGCCGGAATCAATGTGGAGAGAACAGACGAGAGATTTTTCGGCACTTTGTCACATTAGCGAACGTCCAGTTCGGGGAAAGGAAGATAATAGTAGGTATCTTACCAATGTGATTTTCATCGAACCAAGCTTGAACAGTGTCTCGAAGAAACCTGCATGGTTCAACCGCCGCGCTTAGCTGCAGGGCTGAGGCCTCGTGCAGAAGTGGGTGTGCTCTGGATGACCCGAACGTGGTGGCAATTGCCAAAAGACTGCCTGTGACCGCAGCGAGCATGATAGCTGATGTTTAAACGTAGACCGCGCTCTCCCTTCGTCTTACTGCTGCCAGTACCAGATCCTTGATCAGTCTTATATACTCGGCTGGCACGTCGGCAAGACGGCGCGGTGGTTGATGCTGCGCCTCATCCTTCCGTTAATACCCCGCCTCCGGGCTACACGCACGCCCAATCGTAGGAGGTGCCTCAGACAATCCCAGGAGGGATGGCTTGGTAATGACACGGGACGGTACTACCCTACGAACAATGACATCCCCGGAGCTGTAACGCTCTGGGCTGCCCTACGGTTCGAAACCATGGTTTGCAGTTCTGGTTTAGCTTCACACTGCGGTCGGTGATGACGTTTACTACGTCAAGACTCAACATCAAAGGATGATGGCGGGACGGGAGGAAGTGGCTGTTCTTTATCTATATCACGGCTAATGTGACTACATGCTAATACATCCAGGGATGATTGGAGCTGGGGCGCATGCTGCTTAAATGAAGAGGAGGTGAGCCTAACGGTCAGCATAGTGTCCGCCTGTTAAAGGGCTTAAGTTTAAGAGACTGAGCGACGCCTACGACGCAAGCGCCACAAATGTAGGTCACGCCGAAGAAGACGACATCTAAACTGGCTTGCGCCTATTCCGCGGATAATCCCGAAGTAATGCCGGAGTGTGCCTGTGCGAGATCGTCATCAGAATGGAGGTTTTATATTCTCAGGCGACCAAGCAAGCCGATCTGTACTAAGAACATCCTTAAATGGCAATTCCCTTTAACTAAGCCAATGTCGCTGGCGATGGATGGTAGCCTCTCGAAGAGCAGGAACAGGTTTTGTCTCGTGTGCATCCGTTATCTTAATAAAGAATTTCCGGAAGTGTGATATTTTCTCCATGCTCTTTATGGAACACAATCTTTTGTTGCAGGCGTCTACCCCTTACGGCGCTGATGTTAAAGGCGGGAGGGTTAGGTTCTATTCTAATCGTCGTTAGGTAACATCCACCCACCTAGGCAAATGCTCTCGGAGGCCTCCAGCTGCAAGACTGTAACGACCTAAGCCACGACCCAAGAAGGGAGCACAGACCAGCTGTAGTTGGCCAATCACTGAGCTGGGGGCGTAACTGCCCTCAGGACTCCACGGAAGCTACTGATTAATTAAAGGAGACCCGAGCATAAGGACAGTCGGGTTTGCTTTAAACGGACTGGACCCGGGTCGGTGAGCTTCGAGTCCCCGGAGACCTTAAGGGGGGACTCCTTAGGTCGAGAGGATCTATGTAATTTGAATAGGAAATGGATGCTTTGAACGTCGGTTGCGAAGGGAGGGTCCCCGTGCAGATCATGTCCGGTTGTTGGGGTCGTTTCTTTTATAGGCCTGAGAACCGACACCCACTGCACAGAGAAATACACCGCTTCTCGGATAACTAGACCCGGAGCCAAAATGGTTTTAAGAGTTTAATCTAATTTCCTTTTGTAGAGCTCATCGAGAGAATGCAGCCCCTTTATCTGTCTCTGGAAATTACACAAAACTCAGCCGTGTAGAGAAAAGAACGAATTGGCTCGTTTGAAGTACACTGATCTCGCATCACAACTAACACTTATGCATCCAAACCAGGAAGGCAGAACAAACATAGATTTGTCGCTGCAAAGGTTCCGGGATGAGTATTTCAATCACAAGTTGGCCTCATCCGTAGTAGGGTCATCGAGCCAGTCGGAAAGCTTCTCGAGGGCAAGGAGATCGGTGGTGGCTAGGTGAAGAAGCAGATAGATGTCAGACGAACAGACTGTTTACGAGGTGAAGGGAGGAAACTAAATACTTCTGAACGCTGGTCTGACAATCGGTTAAGCATAGAACCGTGCCAAAGTCGATCAGGACGGGCATCTTATCCACAACCATAATGTTGTTAGGGTTGAGGTCGTTATGCGCGACACCGACGACGGAATGCAGATGATCAACTGCGGACCGCAAGGCGGCCATGAAGCGGGACATATCCAGCGTGTGGCTGCCCTTGTTTATATATTTGCGTAATGTCGGACCATTTGCGTGATTGAAGACAATAGCGGTGACAAAGCCTCGCCGGACACGGCACCCGTGGTACTTAATGATGTTCGGGTGTGGGGGATATTGGGCGATACGTTGCAGAACCTGGACCTTGTCTCAGAGCACGTTGATGGCATCATCACGGGGCTACCTGCTCTGTTCTAGAATATCCCGGCAGCGATTGCGGCAGACACGCTTCAGAAAGAGATGCGGGGCTGAAGTCGGCTCGCTTGCAACGGTTACCGGCCAGTAAAATGACCTATGTGAATAATAGCATTTTGATGAGGGCGTCTAAAAGCTAGAAGCTAGTAAGAATGTCAGGAATTACGAAGATACACGGTCTAAAAGAGTGTGGGTTAACCAGAGGTAAAGGGAGGTGCTTAATTAAAACTTTAGATGTAAATAATTGTAGTTTTATTGTAGAAATGGAAGATTTAGCTTTGTATGAATTTCACTTTGAGCTTTGCAAGGGTATAGCAGGGTAAGTCATATCACAAGGTTAGGATTCTAATATTATGTAGCTAAATTTCTCTCTTTCTAACAGAGCTAGATTTCAGGTACAGTTTAAGAGCGGAGCTAAGATACCTATAAGATGCTTAGCAACGTATAGATTTATAAAAGAAAACTAAAGATAAACCATTATAGGATTAAGAAGCTAAAACTATGTTACTGTGACTAATAGTATAATGTTAGTATAGCGAAGTTGTTGCAGCCTGCTCCAGGTAACACCTTAGTGAACCTGGTAAAGACAGATCGTAGTAGCAGACACGGAGTCTAATTGCCCTAAGGTGATGGGAGGTAAGATGACTGAATAAGGGCTAGTATAACTCTCAGGGCAGTACACTGTTAAACAAGTCGTAGATCAGAGGTTCCGAATAATAAGTCCTAAGTAAACAATCTATTACTAACGTAAGGAACTAAAAGGTCCCTTACTCCATTATATACACGATGATAGTATATATACTACTTAGTTGTTCTAGACCCGAGGGCCCGAGTGTTTATGTAACGGCCTGCAGGTCACCCTTATAGCCGGCACGGCCCGACCTATCCCCGCAACCCAAAAACAGTACAGGAAACAGTGAGAGTAAGCAAGCTGCACAGAGGGCTCTGTCATCTTAGCATACTCTGTACAGAGTAACATAAAGTCACATCATAAAGTAACAGAACAAGGTACAGGTTACTTCCCAAATATAGCAGTATAAATATAACCACTACACTTACCATAAAGTGAGTGACCCCTTGGTTCCTCACACTAGCAATAAAGAGACCCAGTCCACTACTACAATCTGTCTTTACTTCAGTCACTATAATGTACCAGGAGCAGGCCATAACACCACTTTAATAGCATGCTCCACTTTAATAACACGCTTCATTTAATGACATGCTCCACTTTAATGACATACTTCTTTTAATGACATACTGTAATGTTAGTTGACGAGAGTAGGCATTACAAGTAGCAAAACAGTACTTATATTCCAAGGTTTTCATTGTAAATTGTCAAAAATGAGGGCACAATCCACATGGTAGATTGTAGCTAATGGTTGTGGCAATTAAGCTAGCAATCCGCCACAATCTAGCGATCAAGTTTATGCATTTAGTCACACAATGATGGCTCTCTGGCGAAGCCATAGAGCCAGAGAACGGACCCAATTACAACCATCGATCTTCTAATTACTCTAGCAGTGATCAAAGCAGTAGTGCAGCGTTTCTAAAGCAAATTATTAAAATGACTTATATAAGTGAAAGTGCGACGATTAGTGGAGGATTACATATGTTACGTTCATACCACTACCGTAAAGTGAGAGAAAGGGATTGTTAGAAACACTGCACACTGGAAAACTGGGGGTTGCAACTGCTTAATTGTGTTGCTTATCCGTGGTTCTGGCTTGCAGCTAGAACCCCTTTCTTTATAGAGCTCTCCGTAGTATTCTAACTTCGTCATAGTGGTGGCTCAGGCTCACTGGCGCCCTGGCAGTGCCAGGCATCCAGTCAGCTTCGCTGACTAGATGGCAAGGACTATTTTCTGACTGGAGTGAGGAGTGTAAGCCCGCTGGATTAGGAGGGTAAGACCGCATTACTAAGACTAATGGTACGTTAAGTAAGAGGTGGGGAAGTAAGGAAGTAGCAAAGCCTAAAGGAAACTATCAGGTGCTTATAGCATAAGAGTAATGACATTATATCCTAAAATTACCAAGAGTCTCTCTTACAAGTGATTTAGTGACTCATAGAAGCGGGAAACAGTGCAGTGATCAGTGAAGAACTGCATATGTTACGTTTACACCACTACCGTAAGCGAAAGAAGAGCGGTGGGGCATGTAAGCGGTTGAAGCCGCCTAATTCGGCGGCACCTGCCGCTGAATCGGGAGGTGAAAACTGCAACACTGAGACTAATGCTATAATCTCAGTAATGCGCCCTTATTACGACCTGCACCCGACACAGGCCTCGAGAGGACTGGCGCGGGTTAAGACAGAACGTATGGCAGGACGCCAACAGGTAAGGGGCGTTCCAAAGACGGCTTATTAAGCTAGCACTCCTAGACAGGGAGTTTAATATTACAGTAAGTCGCTATCACTATAATGCACAGAGGTGAGTCTAAACAGTAAGATATAAATGAACAATTGAATACTAGTGTGAGGAACTAGAGTCCCTCACGGTAGTCGTGGGCATAACTATAACTATCTATACTAACTAACCAGGAGGTACTTTATACCTTACTTAGTCCGTTATACTTAGTGGTACACCACACAGTTACAGCTAAGCAGTTAATTAAACAGTGCTTAGTGTTATCAGTCTTTATAGACCACTAAGCACTTTCTTACTAGTTATAGGGGCTTCGGGTCTTTACACCCCTAGCCTAATGCGCTTAGACAGTATATACCGTTTTTCTACACTGTTCCTCCTGCAGGGGATTTGTTAGGCCGCTCCAGCCTTAAGTAACGGCCTGCAGGGTCGTTACACAATTCCCCCTCTTTAATATTCTTTTTCCATAAAGAATCGTTAGGTCGGTTTCCTCCTTTCTCTACCTTTGTTATATCTTCTAACTACGTTAAAAAGTGTAAAAGATAGAGAAAATAGGAAAAGGCTTCTTATAACTGTCGTATTCGTCTCGCGGAATCCCTTAACGCCTGTAATTCGCAAATATCTCCTTACACTTATTATTAAATTAAATCCCTACTGTGTTAAGTCGCAGTATAATCTAATAGTTACGGTAAGTGTTAATCTGTTAATATACTCTTTTCGTGTAATGTATTTAGTTACTTTAATAAGTTTATTAAAGGTTTAGTAGATAAGAAAAAAGAGTTAAACACCTTATATAATTAAGCAGTTACTAAGCATTATAACTCTTTTACAAAGTTACAGTGTATTGAAACTTAACAGCACGCTATTAAAGCAAAGGTAATAAAAGTGTTTTCTTATAAGGCTAAGGTTTTATTTTTCTAAAAGCAGGTAAGGGTAACGGACCCGGTCTAGGTTAAGCTGGTTTCTTAAGACTAGGACTCTTTTCTTACTAATTTCCCCCCTAAGGGGTCACCTTAGCTTATAGCGTCTTCCTAACCTAATTTGTGACTTCCTTCTTTTAATAAATAAAATAGCTTTTTAACACAGTAACAGTATACCTACTTCTTAAAGTGAGAGGTTGTAAGTTCAACTCCCATAAGAGTCTTCTGTCGCTCTAAATCCTTACCTCTTAAGGCTAGAAGATCTAAAGCGACTTTTTATTATTTATTTTTTCTTTTACTAACTTTCTTTCCTAACAGTGCTTGTTTTTTCCTACAGGGTTTACTGGGAGCTCCAGAAACCTAACTTTTTTATTAGGTTTAAGGTCCTTACAACCTTAGCTAAAGGTTCTGATAAATGTCCTTCTATACCTATTAAGGAGTTTCTTACTATTTTTTAAGCTTTAAGTCCTATAATAATCTTACTCTTTAGTATAGTAGTTTAAATATTAGACTTTATCTTATTTTTAGTTCTTATTATTAGTTTTAGTTAGTTTAAATTCTTCTAATAGAACTCCGCAATTAAGTTTAAACACTTAAGATTTTTAACAAGCTCCTATAAGTTACTTTTAGGGCTGTAGTTTAGTTACTTAACAAGATACTTAAACGTGTTCTTTCCCTTTTACAAATCTATAACTTCCTTAACGTCGTACTCGTCTTTATTAACGTTAATCTCGATTTTCTTTTCCAGAGGAACTCCTTTTAAAGCAAGTTCCAGAAGTAAAATGTGAAAAACCTTAATCCATACCCTTATACTAATAAGTAAATCTAATTTGTAATTAAAGGTAGCAACCTTTTTCTTAATTTAGAATAATCTATACCTTTTAAAGTTAAGCTTCTTATTAAGTTATTTTAAACGTAAGTTTCGTGAAAAAAGGTAAATATAATCCTCTTTCTAAAGAGTTAGTCTCTTAACTTATTTACTATTATAATCAAGTCTTTTCTTAAGCACTAGTTACTTAGTTCGGTATTTATTAGCAAACTTCTTTATTCGTTCGCGTATAAACTTAAATTCGGCTTATAAGTAGTTATACAGTTTTTATATCTAATCTATACAGACTATAACTTAAAGAGTGCTAGTAAGCAGGCCTTAACAGAGCTTAAGCTCCTTACTGTAGTTAGTGAAAAACGGTAATATACTTATTAACTTAACTAACATTATATTATAAGCTATCTATACTGTTAATAATAGCTTAAGCTAATTATTTTATTTAAAGTTAACGTAAGCTTAAAGGTACGTTATAAATATTTAATTAACTCGTTCCGTTTAACTGTCTATCTATAAGTAAAAGGTTATTAAAAGCTTACTTTTCACACCCATTCTTTACATTAACCCTTACTAAAACTTTAATATAATTAGCTTATCTTAATCTGTAACGATATTATTTAACTAAAGGTATTGTAAAATTACCTTTTTCTTAAAAATATAAGTAAGTTACTCCGCAGTTATATCCTTTAAAGTTAGTAGAAAGTAAGCCTATTTTATTAATCTGTTGATTATTATAAGGATTTAGTTATAAGTAACTCTTATAGTAAAGTCTTTAAACTTTAGAATCCCAGTAATAAAGTTAAATAAGATAAAACTCTATAGCGCTTATAGTATAAAAAGTAGTTTAAGAAGTCTATAAGGCTTATATTATTAATTTTACTTTCAGTAATAGACGTTACAGTTATTAACTACTTCTTTAACTAGCTTCTTTATCCTTAGGAAAATGTACGCCTATTAGGCCTGCGCGAGAGTCTTAGCTTAGCTTATATATCCTTTAAGTTAGAACTTATAAACTTATTATATATACTCCTTCCGTTTACTTAAGTCGTAAATATATAATTTCTCTTAATACTAAAGCTTTACTCTTAGTTTAAATACACTATTTACACCTTTTAACAGCTATTCTAACTAATAACCAGTTTCGTTATAGTTTAAATACTTCAAGCACTCTTTTCTATAATCTTACATATACTTTAAGAAGTCTCTTAAAAGGCACTTATACTTATAAGTACCTTCCGTTAGCGTCCTTACTTAAAAGTCTTATTATTACTAATAGATATTATACTTTATTTATAAGTTTATATAGACGTTAATAGTTTATTCTAACGTTTAGTTATTTAATACTTACAGTGTATACTCTAATATGCTGTTCTTAACTTTATTAAATATAGTAATAGGGATTAAAACTAGGTTAATACCCTTATAGTCTTATCTTTAACTAAAAGCATTAGCTTACTATTACAACCTGCACCCGACACAGGCCTCGGGAGGACTGGCGCGGGTTAAGACAGAACGTATAGCAGGACGCTAATAAGTAAAGGGCGTTCCGAAGACGGCTTATTAAGCTAGCACTCCTAGACGGGGGGTTTAATATCACTGTAGGTCGCTGTCACTATAATGCATAAAGGTGAGTCTGAACAGTAGGATATAAATGAATAATTAAATACTAGCGTGAGGAATTAAAGTCCCTTACAGTAGTTATAGGTATAATTATAATTATCTATATTAATTAGCTAAAGGTACCTTATACCTTACTTAGTAGCTTATTACTTAGTAAGGAACTAAGTAACCTGTTACTAAGCACCTTTTACTTAAAAGTCCTACAGACACTTAATAAGTAAGTGCTTTTATTAAGACTAAACGGCTGCTGGTTAGTTATAAGGGCTTTAGGTCTTTACACCCCTGGCTTAGTGTGTAGTACTGTACGTATTATCTTCTTACACTGTTCCTTTTACAGGGGATCTGTTAGGTTACTTTAACCTAAGTGACGGCCTATAAGGTCGTTATATAATTCCCCCTCTTTAACATTCTTTTCTTATAAAGAATCTTAGTAAGCACGTTCCTTCTTTTTTAACGTAACTATACTTATTAACTGTGTGGAAAAGTATACTTTGAAAAATAGCACCTTTTATTATTATAACCTTATAGACTTTATTTTAACTTTTAGATTATAAATGTTACCTTATAGTTATTATTCTTTAAAATCACTTTCCTATCTTATTACTGTATAATTAAACAGTTATTTTAAATACTTACTAATAGGGGCTTTATCTTTATATAACGTGTTTAGTTATAGTGACGTTTTCCTTTAACAGCTTCTTTCTAAGAAGCGCCATCTTGATGTTAAGCACGACGTTATTACGTGGAACCTAAAGTTAAAAATTTAAGAGTTTTATAAAATTACTACCCGTTTTAACTGGATTAAAGTCCAGCGTTACAGGACGGAAGAGTAAGCTTTTTCTACGTTTAGCTAGGAGGTGGAGATCTTCCGTTTTTAAAAGTAAAAGGAGACTTATTTAACTACTCCTCTTAAGGCTAGTAAGTCCTTTAATTAGGGAGGCTTTTTAATAGGAACACCTGCTCGTTCTTTCTCTAAGGGGTCACTTTAGCCGATAACCTTTTCCTAACCTGGTTTGTAGTTCTTTTTATAAGGGTTTGTGGGTTTAAGTTCCTTAAGGGTCTTTTATCACCTTAAATCCTCACTCCTTAAGGCTAAAGGGTTTAAATTAACGACTTTTTACTTATTTTTCTTTTACTAACTTTTTTCTTTTAATAGTACTTATTCCTATGTGGAGCTTACTGGGAGTTTTAAAGGCCCAGCCTCCTTATTAGGTCTAAGGTCCTTTTAACCCTTAGCTGATGTTTTAATAAATATCCTTCCATACCTATTAAGGAGTTTCCTGCTATTTCCTAAGCTTTAAGTCCTGTAATGGTTTTACTTTTCAGTTTAGCAGTTTAAATGTTAGGCCTTATCTTATTTTTCTATTTTTAGAGTAAACTGGTTAGTTTACCTCCTTAAGGTTATATTAACTGGTTTAACCTTTACCTCCCGTTCTTTCTTTACAGGTAGTTTTAATTAATCTGGATTCTTTTAATGGAACTTTATAATTAGGTCTGGGTATTTAAGGTTTTCAATAGGCTTTTATAAGTTACTTTCAGGGCTGTAATCTAACTATTTAACAAGATACTTAAATGTGTTTTTCCTTTTCTGTAAATTTATAACTTTCTTAACGTTATATTTATCTTTATTAATATTAATCTTAACCTTTTTTTCCAGAGGAACTCCCCTTAAGGCGGGTTCTAAAAGTGAGACGTGAAAAACCTTAATCTACACCTTTATACTAGTAGGTAAGTTTAGTTTGTAATTAAAAGTGGTAACCTTTTTCTTAATTTAGAATAATTTATATCTTTTAAAGTTAAGCTTTTTACTAAGCCGTTTTAAATGTAGGTTTTGTAAAAAAAGATAAATATAGTCCCCCTTTTAAAAAGTCAGTCCCTTAACTCGTTTGCTATTATAATAAAGTCCTTTCTTAAATACTAATTATTTAGTTTAGTATTTATTAGTAAACTTTTTTATTTATTTGTATGTAAATTTAAGTTTAGCTTATAAGTGGTTATATAGCTTTTATATCTAGTTTACGTGGATTATGGCTTAAGGGGCGCCAGTAAGTGGGCCTTAATAAAGTTTGGGCTCCTTATTATAATTAGTAAAGAACGGTGATATACCTGTTAACTTAACTGGTGTTATATTATAGGTTATTTATACTATTAGTAACAGCTTAAACTAATTATTTTATTTAAAGTTAATATAAGCCTAGAGGTATATTATAAATATCTGATTAACTTACTCTATTTAATTATCTATCGTGGGTGGAAGGCTGTTAAAAGCTTACTTTTTATACTTATTTTTTATATTAATCCTTATTAGAACTTTAATATAATTAGTTTATCTTAATCTGTAACGATATTATCTGGCTAAAGGTGTTATAAAACTACCTCTTTTTTAAAGATATAAGCGAGTTACTTTACGGTTATATCCTTTAAAGTTAATAGAAAATAAGCCCATTTTATTAATCTGTTAACTATTATAAGGATTTAGTTATAAGTGACTCCTGTAATAAGGTCCCTAAACTCTGGAATCCTAATGATAAAGTTAAATGAGATTAAGCTCTATAGTACCTATAATATAGGGAGTGGTTTAAAAAGTCTATAAGGCTTATAACGTTAATTTTACTTTTAATAGCAGATATTACAGTTATTAACCACTTCCTTAACCAGCTTCTTTATTCCTAAGAAGGCGTACGCTTATTAAGCTTATGTAAGGGTCTTAACTTAGCCTATATGTCCTTTAAGTTAAGATTTATAGACCTGTTATACGTACTCCTTCTGTTTACCTAAGTTGTGAATATATAGTTTCTTTTAATATTAGAGCTTTACTCCTGGTTTAGACGTGCTATTTACACCTTCTAATAACTATCTTAACTAATAACTGGTTTTATCGTAATTTAAATATATTAAATACTCCTTTTACAGTCTTATAAGTGCCTTAAAAAGTCTCCTAAGGGGCACCTGTGTTTATAAGTGCCTTTTATTAACCTTTTTACTTAAAAGTCCTGTTATTATTAATAGATGTTATACTTTATTTATAAGTTTATATAAATATTAATGGTTTATTTTAATATTTAGTTATTTAACACTTATAGTGTATACTCTAATATACTATTCTTAACTTTATTAAATATAGTAACAGGGATTAAAACCAGGTTAGTATTCTTATAATCCTGTCTTTAATTAAGAGTATCAGCCCGTTTATTATCTTTTCCTTTAATATAATAGATCTGGAAGTGAAATAGGGTTATTAACTTTACTTATTATACTTATTATAAATTAAGCTCCTTTATTAGGAAGTATTAAAGGTTATTATAATCTAAAAAAACCTAAACCAGTTCTTCTATACCGTTTAGATATAATACCCACTTAATACAGTATTAAATAATCACTATTAGTTCCTTATTATAGATTAGGTATTACAGGGCTGGGCTGTAGATCCCTTTTAATAAGAAGGTAATTAAGTGGCGTTTTCTATCGTCCTGGATTTAGTTAAATTCTCCTTTAATTATAAATTTTAAAGAGTCCGTTTTAATTTAAAAGGGCTTTAAGAAATTAGGGAGGGCCAGGACTGGTGCTGTAATAAAGGTGTACTTAAGGTCCTTAAATACCTTTTACTATCTATTAGTCCACTTAAACGGTTTACCCTTTTCTATAAGCTTATGTAATGGTTTTACAACTTTTGTAAAGTATTTAATAAAGTATTAATAAAAGTTTATAAAACTGATAAAGGCTTATAACTCTTTTTAATTCTTTAAAGTGGGTTAGTTCCTAACTGCTTTTACCTTCTCCACTTACATTTTAAGCTTTCTAAGGGTTACTTTAAACCTTAAATAATTTAGTTTCTAAATATAGAAATGGCTCTTTTCCAGGTTTATTATCAGCTTTACTTTTTTAAAAGCTGTTAAAACCTGTTATATATGTTTTCAGTGTTTTTTTAAAATCTTAGAATAAATTAAAACGTTATTTAAGTATATAAAGACAAACTTATTTAAAAAGGGGTGGAGAACACTGTTAATAAGGCCTTAAAAGGTTATAAGGGCGTTTATTAATCTTATTAATATAATGTAACACTAATAATACCCGTTATAAGTCTGAAAAGCTGTTTTATATTTATCCTCCTCTTTTACTCTAATATAGTATTATTTGTGACGGCTTACCCGCCTCCGGAAGGTGCGACACACACCTGCCATTTCCAGCACCTGCCATATAGGGAAAATCTCAGCTACGCCGCACCCCGCTGCTCTCCCAGCCTATAAAGAGACCCATGTTACCCGATGTACCTCAAAGTTCCTTCAAATGTCACTCATCCTACCCCACCCTCTCTTTTTCACCAAGCACCAGCTAAAGGCTCGGCCCCAACCAGAGACTCTTATCGCTGCGAATTGCGTGCCCAATCCTCTCTCTTTTTCTCCAAGCCCCTAACCACAGGCTCTTATCGTTACAAATTACATCGTTCAGACAAAATAAATATACCATTAAAATCTTCGGCACGTTACAGTTCGTGCTCTCCAGCCTAGCGAGTTTCGACTTTTACTAACTCCGTAAATATACTTAGAACAGTTACAGACTCTCTAACGGAACGCTGCAGGCCGAAGCGCATCGCTTTAGACAAGCAAGCCCTAGCATACATCCACCAAGGTAGTTACGCATAAATAAGCTGTAATTAAAAAAGCTGGCCTAGCGCCACTAAGCCTTAAAGTTGGAGTTAAACCTGCCGGAATTGGGACAGTTACAGCCTGTATACCGATATATTTACCTATACGGGAAAGTGTCGCCAGAGAGTACATTACAGCTTAGAAGGTATAGGTAGGGACAACCAGGTATCCTATACTTCCCAGATCTGGCATAAAGGGCTATATATAGTTCACACTTTCCAGATATAACACTAGGCGGTTACGTGTTTACAATAGCCTTACTAAAGAGTGCGTCTTATTAAGGAAGGTATAGGAAGGGAGGCAGCTAGGTAATTTACACTTCTAAGACACGAGATAAAGGATAACACTTTCCAAATATGGTAAAACAAGTACCATATTCCATTTCGGGGATATAAGTTTTAACGGTAGTGTTAACCACTTACCTAACTTAGCTGTCTCCGTTCGACTAATACGTTAGCAATTGTAATAAGAACATTATTAGTCTACGTTAGGCATAGAATGTAGGACTTAGAAGAAGAATGCCCACACTAGAGCTAACGCTACAGTAGAGTCTCTGAATTTCCCGATAAGGAAGGTCTAATACCTCTATAAAGGCTTAAGGCCCCCTTACGGCTCGATGAAGCCTAAGGACTGCCTTAAGCGGGATAAGAATAGCATGGGATAGTTACAGGCTAGAGTTATCGGGCGATAAGTAACGGTATAGTAAGGGTAGTAAGTATAGCACGGTATAGAGGATTACATTCCTATAATAGTAGCTTCTATTAGGGAAAATATTAAGAGACAGCTAACACTTTCTAAACACAGTAAGATAAGTACTATATTCTATTTTAGGTATACAGGTTATATATTTAATAATATTATCAAACATTTACTTAACTTAATTACCTTTATCGACCGATACGTTAATAATTATAACGAGAACGCGGTTAATCTATATTACGTATAGAATGTAAGATTTAAGTAAAAGGTACCCGCGTTAAAGCTAATACTATAGTAAAGTCTCTGAATTGCTTAATAAAGAAGGTTTAATACCTTTACGGAAGCTCCAGAGCCCCCCTTACGGCTTGACTAAAGCTGAGGACTGCTTTAAGTTAGATAAATTATATAGGATAGTTGCAGGCTAAGGCTGCTGGGCGATAAGTAGTGGTAATCTATAGATAGTAAGGGTGATAAGGGCGGCACTAACATTAATAATAAACGGGGACGAGAGTATTAGATTCGTAAGAATAAGGAAGCTGGTAAGTGAAAAGTATTTAGGATTAGAATCCCCCGACACTTTACTCTTAATGAAAATAACTTAAGCTTATTTAGTCTACTAAAGGTAAAGATTAAAGTGCTAGTAACAGCTGCATTTAAAGGATGCTTATAACGTAAGTGTCCCCTTTTCTTTACCTATATAGGGACGTGCTTAGCGGTTAAGCGATTAACTGATAAATTGCATTAAAAAGGGGAAGGTCGATAGTAATACGCCCTTTACTACGTTACACCGGTCTGTGATTAAACGTTAATATTCGTTACTGGAGATATTTTTAATATATTAAAGTAAGCCGTTAGTGTGGATAAGCTGTCCGGCCTTAAAGCAGACGCCTCCAGCTAGGGTATATATCCCCCGTTTACGTTGCACTTCCTATGTGTGTGAAAAAGTCTCTAGCTAGGAAACTTATAAAGGCGGCCAGGCTTTAAATTCTAGCTCTTAACTTTTATAGAGATAACGTTATTCTTAACGAAAACGTAACCTAGGATAGGATTTATTAACTTTAAACTATCCCTAGGAGCGCCTAAACGTAATACCTTAAGAGCGAAGCTTAAAGCTAAATATAATGCCTTGAGAGTGAAGCCCAGAGCTAATCTAACCCAGTAACTGTTTAGTCTTAGAACTGAAGAGGCGTTACCCTAGAATATTTAGATTCCTCTAAACGACGTAGTTAGTAATGTAAGCTATATATTAGGTATGTTCTTAGAGATAATCCCTTACAGGCTAACCCCTTCGCTTACAATTCTCAATAGATTAAATGTTTAGATTTAATAGCTTCGGCTAGATTAACCCCCTTAGCGTTAATATATAAAGTGACGAATACTTAACTTACCCTAAAGACTAGATAGTATAGCTTAATATAGAGTAACTATACCTAATAGGCAATAATAGTAAGAGCGGGATTAAGTTAAGATTATTAAGATAAGTTAATTTAGATTTACAGGTAAAGTAATTACAGCGTATAATATTGACAATATGTCAGCCTAACCTATTCTAACATCTTACTTTATAACTCCTAAAGAATTGCTTTAGCTTTTATCGGGGTTACTTCCACCCTAAGCCTTACATTAAATCGCCACAGTAATAATAATTAAAATCCAAGGTTCAGGCCTTATTTAAGATAAAGTTCAGTCTAGCGCGTAACACGTAAGCATAAATGTATAGAGTATAACGAATACCCTAGAATCCTAGATATTAATTTCCGATATTAAACGTATCTCTGTTTCCACACCTATCGTTTAGCTTTCCTCCCCGCTACCTATTAAGTAAATATCTTAACGTAAGATTAGTGCTCCTAAAACCTTATTACCGATAGCTGCACTAAGCACTATCCCTAACAGCCCACGCAAGTTAATAAGGACTAATACTGTTACTATTAAGTTAAATTATTACTAACTTAGCCCTGTAAAACCTGCCTTATAAAAAAGGCTTTACGTCGAAATTAATGCGGGTAGAGACATTATAAAGGGCACACGTATAACTAAGCGACTGAAGCTTATAACTATTCCTTAGGAATAAGCTGTAAAACCCACTAAGTTAAAAGGTTTAAGGGATATCCTGTTAGACAGTTACAGCGTATATAGCTTTTAAGCTAAATACCTTTTCCAGCTAACGGAGATAGTATAGAGATAGATTCTTAAGGATAACGTATCCTTTAAGGCCTTGCTTAAGAGCGACTTTAGCTTTTTAAACGCAGAGAAAAGCGCAATTATGCTACAGATATGCTTTAAATCTATACGTAATTACGCTTGGGAAATGGCCATGATACGGAGACAGCTAAGCCATCCTCTCTAACTTATAATAACACTGTTTAAATATACTAAGACTAAACAAGTATTAGGTTAAAGTGATTCTTTATTTAATACTAATAACGATAATAACTGTAATAATCTTTTTAAAGTTACTGAGAGTAATAGTAACTCTGTTACTAAAGGAGTAAGTAATAAGCGCTAAATCCGTAACCAGGGCCTTTACTAGTCCCCTTTTAAAGAGTAACAGTTAAAGTTATATGTAATAGAGAAGAAAGATTAGTTATAGATTACTATCCGACTAGATCGGACTAAAAGTGCTGTAAAGTAATATTAGGGAAAGATAAGCTAGTGTAGTAGTTTGTTTTACGTTAAGTTAGGGTGAGATAAATCCCGTCCGTTAACTATAAAGCTATCTAGCTACTTCCCTTCCTTTCCTTTTCTTTAAATTACCTTATAATAGTAAAGTTAATTCTATCAGATACTTAATATTATTAGCTAATGTGAAAAAATAAAACACTAGTTTCTATTTATAATAAGTAAATAAGGCCTACACTAATCTCTGTGAAAGGAAAAGCCGAAATGCTAACCTAATAACAGGGATATAGCTAATCCTCTATATATAAGCTAAGAAGATTCTATAAAGGGGTGTAAGCGCAGTACCGCCCTTCCTAATGAAGAACGCCTAAAGTATAGCTCCGGGTTTACAGGTAACGGACTGCTCAGCGCTGGACAGGTCAAGCGCCTAACTAATCGTACGCCCAGCTAATTATAAAGGTAACCCTGTAAGTAATACCAGTATAATAAGCTTATTAGTAATAAGCACTGCCTTTACAAGCTCGCGCTACATGCTAGGCAGCTCTAACGACTCGTTATTGTTACCCTTGCCCACAGTACTGCGGCCGAACAGCCCAACCTAGCTACCCGCCACGATAATTGCGACGTCAGCCGCCTTAGCTGTGGCGACAGCCTCTACAAAGCTGGACGTGTCCTTGCCTTTTACCTTGTAGCCCCTGCGTAAGCTTAGGCGTGGAGAGCCCCGCACGGTTGAACTTAGCGGCTATAGCCTTAGTGACGGACGGGATCTCGAACCCAGTTAAGACGTTAGGGAAGTGCGTAAGTATATGGTTTACAAACGAGTTACTGGCTTATTATAGCCACAAGCTAAGCGGTAATACGCTGTTATTTGAGAGCAGTATTACTAACTTATTAGCAAGCTACTAAGTGACGTTACAGTATACTAGTAAAGTTAATAACAGTATACAGCATATCCTTATACGTATCTAGCTTAAGTAATCTCGCTTACTATTACGCTAGTCTACTAATATTATATATTATACTAGGATATTAAGGGCGTGTTTAAGAAGGGAAGAAGTGATAGTAACGCTCCTTAAAGCTCCCCTGCGTTACTATAGCTAAAGTTCTTAACTAACTACCTGTTTAAGACTATATAGGTCGCTATTGTCAAGGCGCCCCTAGTTATAGTAGCCTTAAATAATAATAAAGTTAAGGCAAGTTAATAATTAATAAGAACACCTAGATGTAAAGTGTTAAGCTAAGTAGCAGCAGTGTAATAATCTGTTAAATCTATTAGTATAAGATACTGTTAATTACGGCTGCCTTAAGCAGCTCTTTAGGGATTCTTTATAAATCTGCAAAGAATAGGATTACAGCGAAGCCGATTTTAAGCGTCTTACCCCAGTCTATCCGTTTACCTTACCGCTAAGGATAACGTACGCTTAAACATTTTAACCGGCCCATTACAGTCTTTATTACGAACGACCTCTTTAGCAATCTACGTCATTAAGGTAGCTTAAAAGCTTAGCCTGTATAAAGATCTCTTAATTATCAGGTTTAATAATATTCTTAAGGCTGTTATATCTATATTACCACTAACGACCATCACGCAGTCACTGCATAAGATAAGCGCTAAAGCGCTTTAGATAATCATCGCAATGCTAAAGTCAAGTACTATAACTAACTAGCATATATATAAACAGCGGTTTATCACGGTCTTAAACCGGTCCAATAACAGTTCGTTATCCTTCTCAAGCTGTTAAGCTACAGCAAGTTAACAGCACTTAATAACCTAGCCAGCCTGCTCCCGCTAACATATAGCAAGATCCTGCTAAACAGCAGGCGGATCAACACTAGGGTAACGCAGATTTAATGTAGTGTTCCAGTTATACACACTGTTCCTACATCTGACTAGTGGAGAAGCTTTAGCTTAACATACGTACTAAGATCCGGTACTTATACTAGTCACTCAGCCTAACCATAATCTACGTAAGGTACGGCTAAAAGAAGGCGCTTTCGCTAGCTAACTACTTACGTGTAACAGGTCCACACGCTTAACGAGCTAATACATCGCAGAATTTATAAGCTACTAGAACATCCTGCCAGCAAGTAAATACCTCACTACGCAGAAGCGCACTTTAACAAGATTAACATGCTGATAAAGGAGCCCGACACTGACGTTAAGATACTGCCCGGTGTAAGCGTCAGCGTAAAGCCCAACCTACTACCTTAACAAGCCCACGAACCACCTTAACACCAAGTCAGTTCTGTAGCTCAAGCAGCACCTAGCTTTATACACCAGCGCTGTGCTTACCGTCATCCCAGCCGCTTATACCCCTATAAGGATAACTACACAAGCAGCTGCAAGTGTAAGGTAAGAAAGACGTTAAGATAAACAAGCGCCTAATAAACGCCCACTATCCAAGTCGTGTCTTGCCTGGTATAAGGAGATACCAGTTAAAGCTAACCACACTTACAGCCCATACCTCAGCAGCTAAGCGGTCAAGGGCAAGGTGTCAGAGGTAGGCAGCAATAGTGATGTATTAGTATATATAGTCTACAGAAGGAAGGCTATAGCTGAAGGCTAGCTGAAAATACCACTAGAAAGGTAGGACTAAGCCCTACACCTCCCACACAAAGGCCTAAAAGAGGTCGGCAACCGCGTCCTTATTAAGGACCTATTGTTCACGTTACTACGTAACGGTATCGTTAGTGTAATCAGCCCTAACGGCATCAGTAAGACCACGCTGTTCAAGACCATTATAGGGATTAAGGAGCCCGTACACCAAGGTAGGCTACGCGCTGCTCGCAACTACTAAGACAAGACGTTAAGGCTTAGCTACTTATTGTAAAGAGTTATAGCTTTTTTGTTAAGATCTCGACTTATCTGCTAGTAAGCCTTAAACGATCCCGTTACAGGTAAGCATACCTCCGTTAACCAAGAAGTTACAGCAGACTATAAAAGCACGCATAGCAGTATTCTCCTAAGCTAGGCTACCGGATTCGTATAGAAGATCTGTCTAGTAATCACAGCCATTAACTATTACCAGGCAAGTGTAGCCGTTAGAGTTACAGTAACACTTATAAATAGGGTCCCGCCACCTACAACGCTAATAAAGGCTTATAAAGAAGCTTCAGTTAGCTACATTACCACAGCACTGTGCTTTAAGGAGTTACTAATCAGTTAACTTCCTTCTTTACAAAATAAAAGAAACAAGCTGTATAACAGCTTAATGTTAAACACCTTACGGAAGTGCGGTAGATAGGAAGGTAGTAACTTAAGATTAACAAGGTAATAAAAGCTTCGGGAATAGGGATAGCTAGGATTCGATTTAAGAAGCAGGTGTAAAGATGTTATACAGGGGATTTACCACCCACAAGGAGGACAGGTGACTTAAGAAAAGGGGCCAGAAAGTTACCGGGCTACGATAGTTCGATTAACCACTTACTTTCCAAATACTGCATATAGAAGCCGCTTATTATATTAACTACTTTCTTAATAGCTTAGTATTGTGAAAAGTGAAGTAACTAGGACTTTATAAAGCTACCTAATAGATTTAAGAAGGAGCTAGTAATACGAGTTCCGAAATACTGTATAATCGATATAATCGAGCCCTACAGTAATATAAACGACGTAAGGAAGAAGAGCTAAAGCACCGAAAGTGGTGAATGCCTGTCTTACAGATAAGCCGACTGTCTCGCTATAAGTGAAAAAATTTTAAGAAAAGTAACTTACTCTTAAGATACACTATGTAGAAACCAATAGCTATTATTAAACTAAGAGAGATACTTAACTAGTTTATTATACACCTTATACGGCTCTGCTAGCCTTATATAAGTCCCCGTATTACTAATGGTAGTCTGATTTCCACTCTAGTAATGTATATATAGCTAACTATTAGTTTACTAGTCTTAAAACGAATCTACAGAAACAGTACTGTTCGGTTAGTTATTATTAGGTTAAGCCAGCTATATCAAACTTACAGTATAAACAGGGCAACTTTAAGGTACAGTTAATAACAATAGCCAAGACACGTCACTAGCAGAGCCGCATAATATCTGCAGCTAATTTACAGGACATTACAAATTAGCTTTAGTAGAATACAACTAAGGGCTGTGCTTTCTAGACAGACAAACTTAAGCTTACAGGCTAGGCTAGACAGAGTAATGCTATGTAAAGTACTTAAACGTACAGTAAAGAACGTCTAAGGCGTAACTTATAGCCCTCATAGCACAAGAAACAGGTTAAGCACTTACTAAAGGCCCTCTACCCTATAGCAGCCAGTATAGCGAGTTCGCTGCGACGTCTTCGTAATATCATGCAATAAAGATTTCAACACCGCTTAACACTTATCCAGGATCAGTAACATTACAGGAAACATATTCGCAATACACCCTAAGCTTATATAAGATAACCATTACCAGTTAACCAGACCTCTATATAACCTATCCGCTTAATTACACGCTAACTATTTCCTCCATAAACTCCTTACAAATACTATTAATAAGTAATTACAGACACAGTAGCGATTAAGTTAACACTAGCTCCTAAATCATAAAACAGAGAAAGACTTTCCTAGGTTTCCCGTTATCGGCATATCTTTACCACCCGGCTTACAACCGCAAACAGCAAACCTACAGTAGAATCAATAACGTTAAGAGAAGTTAACAAACACCACACACACCTAGGACTTACACTCTAAAGTACACGTGTATCTTCCAGTTCGAAAGTTCCTACTATACCTCCAAATAACACTGTCGGACCTCCTCAATAGAACAGCTAAGGACTCTTATAAAAAGCGCCATGCAAAGTCCTTCTAACCACAGCGAGAAATTTACTTAGTTCATCAGTCCAATATCCTTTTCTCTAGGTACCATTACCTAACCGTTCTGCGGCTAGAGGAATACTGTCTTCTCTATGTTCTTAAACCCCACCTCCTTCATCCAGTATTCGTAATTCTCAACGCAATCCAATAATCGTCCGTTCAATCTCGACATCTCTACTACTAAATTCATAAAGGCTTGCAGGTAACTGCTATCTAAAGTCCCATTATCTAACTTAAGGATAAGGTTAATGTCATATACTTCAATAAAGCCTCCAGGTTCAAAGTGCCTATATAAGGTCAGTTCAGGCCTTGCAAATACTGCACTATAAGGATATTACTTATATACCTCGTGAAAGATATCTAGTGGAGACTTAAAGCAACTAAAGGGGAACCAAGCCATAATAAAGTCAAACAGTTCTGTCTAATTCCACTCATCTTTAAAGTCGTCAATTACAAATTCAACATTTAATAGCACTTTAGTAAAGTTAGTTAAAGTAATAACCTTAAGGAGAAAGGTAGTATAAACCATTTAGGGGAAATGAAACTAAGATTAACACTAATAACCTTTACCTTAGGATTCTCGTTCGCTATGCTGTTTATTAGATACTTAAGTTTGCCGGTGGGAAAGAAGGGCTAGCCAGCAGAAACCCACTATAGTTAATGGCCCAGACTCCAGTACCAGTCCCCATATCCAGGACCCATTTGGCATGTTCGCCCCCAGGGGACAAAAAGAGCCTGCCCATAATAACCTAGAGCATAAGATATTGTAAACCTATATATAAAGTTAACAACATACCTTTACGACATTAAACATCTAAGGGAAAGCGTACCTAGTCTATTTTGCTCTTTCTAACAGTATAAATGGAGATTAGCGAATAAGAAAACATCTTCTATTATTAAATGCCTCACCTCGTCGTTTAAGAAGCAGTACTCTATAAACAGTATTAGCCTTAATCAAGGAGTAGAGGCGGTAGAGACGTACTGCCAACGTAGTAACTATAATATCTCCTGCCATTCTTAAATTTATAGCTTACAGCCTCCTTATCTAAGGATGTAGTTAACGACAAGTCGTTATCTAAATCAGAATAATCAGAATTATTCTAGCTAGTTAGGGCAGCTATCGGTATGCACCTGGAAACAGCTACACAGTCGTTATCTTAAGTTATAAAGCTTAGGTTAGCAAAGGCTGTAGCAGATAAGAGCGGATAAAAGGGGATAACGTACAATAGGACTTTCAGCAACAGTGTCTTGCCGGCTATCTAGACCGTCCGCGGGCCTAGCCGCTGTAACCGGAGTAGAAGAAACTTCGGATAATCAGCAGACGCCTATAACTGTAACCAAGAAAGTGGAGATATATACTAATTATCTATATAATTCTCTAGAGAAAGCAGGTAATAGTTTAGGAAATAATAAGCGATAATCCCAAAGCAGACTCATTCAAGCAGCTACAAGTCGGAAAGGTAATTAGTACTCCATCTGCTTTACAAAGCGTTATGTACAAGGTAGGAGATATCGCTCTTAAATAATAGAATCAAGGCTTATCGTATAGCTATTAATAAGCAAGGGCACTATATTAGGCTACCTTATATATAAGGTAAGGTATGATGTTACAAGCCCAGATCACTTCCGTAACGCTGACAGGGCCTTCTAACGAAGGAAGTCGATATTACCCCTACTTACACATTAACACATTAGGGTTAGGATTTCGTAAAAGAAATGGAAAATACATAATTCTAACTCGCGCTAAAAGTGAGCCGCAGCAGCTATCCTTCTTCCCCAAGCTACTGCAACCACCCCGGAGTAACCCCCTCAGCAAGATTGACTGGATTAGATATCACGTAGTATAACTGTCTCACCTTAAGCTAACATTCCTCCAGCAGCTGCGTAAGTTTAAGTTACTTACAGTACCCGTAAAAGTGGGCAAGCAGTACGTTAAAACCGGCCTTAACTATCTCAATCGACTTAGGATCCACGAACAGACCTTACTTAATTTGTTAGTAAAGAATAACTACTATCTGTATAAGGGTAAAGACTAACCTTTATATTATAGTTTTTAGAACAGTAAATGCTGTTAGTTCTTATACGCAAGACAAGATCAGCTAAGACAGCCAGAGTCCCAAAAAGTAACTGCCAGTTTCCTACTTTATAGTACTGTAGGAGCTGTTAAAAGCTGTTAATTATACTCCGTTAAAAGCCCACTATGATTAAACTGCTGAATTGATTAAACTGGGCTTTAATTATAGGTGGTAACGCTACTTTATTAAGTAAAGGGTAAGAATTGTCGTGTATAGCAGCTATATCGAGGATGTCCTCCCTAGAGATCTAAGCAGTTCTTATTTTGAGCGCTAAAAAGAATTCAGCAGATGAACAAAAAGAAAGAGCATACTCCGCCGCCTTACAGTAACTAAGAGCAAAGGGCTTAAGATAAGCAAGTAGGGTTTTTCCCGCAGTTATAGTCTTTACTTAAATTAGTAAGCGATTAAGGGGATGAAGTTTAAGTAGCTTACCTGCTCTAATATATATAATTTTGCTATAAGTTAGTAGTGGGCCTGGGGCTGTTCTGCTGCCTAGTTCTGCCAGTTCTCCCTTAGATACTCCTGGTATTTAGCCATAGCTACCTTGGGGTCTGTAATAGCAAAGGGGGCAAGCCGTATCGTTACAAGGCGTCTATCCCCGTCTCTCCATATCTTGTCCACGACATCGCTATCGCAAGGCTTGAACTCCTGGACCACAAGTTGGACATCTAGTACCCTAGGGATACCCTGGCAGAAGGAAATGTTACGTATCGACCTAAGCGTGGGAATACGTAGCCCGGCTGCCCTTATAACGACTTCGTTATCGCTTAGTGTATAGAAGTCATTACAGGTAAGCAGAGGAAATCGCTAGGTGTATTCGAGGCTCAGTCGGAACAATAGCAAGCGTCCAGGTATTTAATGCTCAAAGAGGCACTCTAAAACTCTGTCTGGAAGGGCATTACCCTCTGCGCGGCACTGAACGGGTATCAGAAAAGGGATTATCGGGATCTTGCACTACGTACTAAGTTATAAAGGCTTCTGTTAAGCGTAGGAGCGGCAAAGGAACTCATTACCACGTTAGGACTGGGAGATGCTATAGAACAGTTACGATGAAACTGTTAAAAGATCTCATTCTGTTACGCGGCAGCGTACACTTATAAGCTAAGGTAGCTAACCTACTAACGACCACAGGCTTATCTCAGTCAATGTTTACTCTGTTGTATTCTTAAGCAGGTTATAACGTAGTATATAGAAATGCACGCTCTGTTATATTAGAAGTCGAACCATTAAAAAGCGTCTTTATTATATCAGGCAAAATAATGCACTAACTAATCCATATTGTAAGTTAAAGTGTCAACTGACTTATTTAGTGAAATTCGGTTATTTACATTGTCGTAATTTACAGTATGTCGAGATTCACAGTATGTTAAGATTCACACTATATTAAGATTCACACTGTATCAAGATTCACAATATGCCGAGATTCACAGCATGTCGAGATTCACAGCATATTGAGATTTACAGCATGTTGAGATTCACAATATATCGAGATTTATCCCAGCCAATCATTCCATTTGTAAGCAGCAAAATAGGAAAAGATAAGTAATGTAAGTAGTTAGTAATCCTTGCTCTAGAATCAAGCAGTTACGAGACACGCTTACTGCTTCTAGCTAAGAATTCATATAATAAAACAAATAAATCCAAAGGACTTAAACTCCTTTAGGAGGGCTTACAGGCTACTTTAGTGCTTTAGCGTTAATTAATATTAAATTTATTTGCTTTACCGCGTATAGCATTTCGGAATATGTTAGCCACTAGTATCTCCTACTTGCCGTGCTGCCCTGCAACATTAACGTATATATAGCACTAGCGGGAACGTTATTTAGAGTAAGAGGGCCGAAGCTAATCGTAACGCCCCTAGACCGACCTTGTTCCTGTAACTCTGTAACGCCAGCTATCATAAGTATTACGTCAAGTCAAATCGTTACAGAAAACTTAAACCTAGCTTGCGCTGTAACTAAGGAAGGCAGAATTAATATATCTTAACTGAAAGGCAGTAACGTAAGTATTCCCTTCTAGTACCACTAACACATTTGCTCAAGTTTAATAAGTTCCTCAGTTCGCTTAACCGTCTTTTAGCTAACCTTACTAGCGTAGTTATCTAAGCCGAACTCCCTAGCGATCTTAAGTTAGTTATCTTTCGTTACTTTCAGCTAAATAAATACGTCTTGGCAAGAACTATCTAAAAGTGGGCACAGCGTCTAGAGACCTTTTTTAACCTTCCCGATAATAAAGACTTAGCAAACTAACTTTATCTTACTCTCGAAGCTTTTTCTATCTAGCCCTATCTTAACAATGTCGACACTGTAAAGAGGCAAGTGTACCTACACTTATTCAAGAAGCTTAGTAAGGTATTTAAATCACGATACCTTTATAGAAGGACAGACACCTTGGTAAAGTACATTATAAGTAGCTCGACTTGCAATGAAAAGAAAATCAAGAGGGATTGTTATAAATAGTCCAAGTTTAGAGGGTTTTACCAGACACTTACCGAGGGGTTAGGAGGTAATGGGGCATTGCTTATACTATATATTATAAGCTGGACCGAGTATGTTTAACCTTCTGTCTTTAGACTTTTCTGCTAACAGGTAAGCTTACAGAATTAAATAAAGGGCTTACCGTAATGCTGCAGTTAAATTCGCAAGCTAAGTCCGTAAGAACAAAGAAACGTAACAATATAATAAAGCTGTTTAGCAGCTTTTCAAATATTAGACTAAGGCAATACACAACTGGCTGAAATCTCTTAAGTGGAACTGTCCCACAGTGCCGCGGCAGCTTAAAAAGCGAAGACGACTGGGCCTTTTACAGCCTAGCGGCAAGGGGTTTACCACACCAGACCAGTACGCTTAGTTACACAGCTCCGTTTCACTACCTAGCGACAGTTTCCTTAACCGTTCATTACTACAGCTAGACTACGGTGAACTCTACACCAAGCAGCCTAAAATCTTCCCTCTGCAGCAGCCTATAAAAGATGCCCAACTAAAGACCGTCAAGGGCTCGGGTACAATAGGGTCTGCTGCACAATACAGCACAGGACAAATAACGGCAGTATATAGTTAACCTTACTAAGAATTGCACTAAAGTACCTCGTTACTATTTAATATCGAGTTATATATTAGTTCTTCCACTCTCTTTATATAATTAAATCGAAGTAATGTCTAGTTTGCTATTCTTACACTGCCTTAGCAGTGTTTAACCGATATCGAGGGGTAGGACATCAGTTACGACACATCTTACAGCCCCGTAAGCTACCTATCTAATAATAAGGTATAGGAAGGAGACACTGCTTATAACTATCTTAAACTTAGTAAAGTGTCTACCGGTTTCTTACTGGACTCCTAAATATTCTTAAACCGCCCATCCGATAACGAGGTGTAAGAAGTAAGTACTGCATATAACTGCCTTAACTCTACCTCTCCTAGCCTTAAGATTAGATATAATACCCTTAATATGATAGGAACATCTTCTAAAAGATATATGTAAGTCTTAAGCTGGACTGCTTTAATTAAGACTCTTACATATCTAAATACTTTAACTAGTATAAGCATTACCGGTAGATAACTGATAAAGAATGTGTACTTATCTACAACCTAAAGAGAGGTAAAGTAGATACGCTTATCGGAAAGCTAACTTTAAAGTTATTTCTTATTTATTATAACAAATTATAAACATTTTACTTAAATCTTTATATTAAACAGCTGCTGGAATTTGTCGTATGTTTTGTTAAGTGCAGTTAGGTTTCCGTTTATATCGATTTATCTTTAGTTAATAAGTAATATCTTAATTATAAGAATAGCTTTCTTAAGCTCCTTATATTCCTTAACAGTTAGCTAATATACGTCTAAATGCTAAGGATAAGCTATGTTGGGCTTAAGTTAATCGCGATCACTTAAAAAAAATTAACAGGGTCTCACGTTGCCCCGTAATGACGATTATAGTAATGATATATTAGTTATTACCTTACATTAAATCTTAGCTAATAGGTGGATATACTGGAAAAAGAAGCAGTCAGTTTTTACTTAACTATCTTAGGGCGCGTTTTGGCTCACTATATAGGGGTTATATAGCGGACGACATTTACTACCCTAAGGTTAGCTAGTAGTGCGTTACAGACGTTAGTAGCTGAGGCAGATAGTGGGAAGGATATGGAGCTCTCGAGCTGTGTGGCGTAACAGCGCTGTTAAGGTTAATCGTTTAGATAGTCTTAGAGTTAAACAGTTTACTAAGCTAACATTACTGCAGGTAATAATAATGCTTACGTTCTCCTGCGGGCTGGGTTAAAGGTGGTTTTTTATTTACTTACCCTAGTATAGTGTTATATCTAACTTAATTAAAGCCTTATCTTTTAGGCGTTATATAAAGTTCTCTTATCAGTACTTCTAATCTTACAGTGCTGATCTAATCATCCTTATCTAGTTTAAGTAGAGCTTTAACGACCTCCTTAAGCGCTTCCCCTTGCCGTAATTTCAACCGCGCATCCGCTATTTCTTATATCTATCGCCCTATTGCCTTTTAAGCTCTTTTATAAAGCTCTTCAGCCCGCAGTAGCGGGTGAATATCTGCGATCTGCTAACTCTTTAACTTCTTAGGAAATAGGAGAAAACTAAGCAACTATAACATGATAACACCTAAAGCCCATATATTATACAGTAGACTTAGTGAGTGTTAATTAGCTAAGAACTTAAGTAGTAGGTACCACGGTGACCCGCCATTCTGTTACAGGTTACTGTTAATAAAGCTAAGTCTAAAGTCGATTAATATAACGTTACGCTCCTTGGAATACAAAATGTTTGCTAGTTTAAGATTACTGTGAATGATTTCGCTATTGTGGAGAGAGTACAGCGCCGAGTTAACATCGCCTAAGATCCTTTATATATCCGATTTTGTTTTACTGAAAGTATCAGACGCTAGACGGAGACTCTGGAGTAAACCTATATCGATGTGCTCGATATATATGCTTTGAAATCTTATATTAGCGCCAAGCATCTCCAGAATTGCATACTGAAAAGTGTTAGACTGGTGTATTAGAAAGGGACTATACTTACGTAGTGTTAGAGGGATGTATAAATGCGGGATTTACATAGTTAGGAATCTGCTACCTGAATGACTTAATGCTCATTTATGCCGATAACCTTAATAGTCTTTATAACGACTATTATATCTAGCATTTTTAAGTGCTTCGCTTGCTAAACCGAAGAACGTGGCTAGTCTGTAATCACTAAAACCTGTGTAAGCTGGTACCCTCCGCTGTTCGTCATCTTAATTTACACAGTTTGACTATCGTGGAGATCTAAGAGTGGGTTTCTAACTTAGACGGTCTGCAGAGTATATAGGTGAGAGGTACGGATAGCTTGAAGTCTTAATCTCTTCGGTAGCTTAATAGACTAAGCTATATAAGGTCGCTTGCTATAAGCTAGAAGAGACGTCGATAAGGGAGTTCTAGGCAGAACTCTAAACCTGATAAGAGGATTGTCTTTAATAGCAATTAGCTATAAGCTTGGAAGTATTAAAGCCATTCCCTTATACTAAAGCAGCACTGCACTCTTCCTATTCCCAATAAGCTATATAGGGTGGATTAAGGTGTTAAAAAGCATTAGCCGGTCTTATGCAGGATTAAAGTACAAACGGAAGCGTATACAGTTATACACGATTTCACATCTAAGTTACTTATTGTTCTGGGTTAGGAGAAGTACTTTAGTTAGCTCCAAGTCTTTACTGTTATTAGGTTCGAGTTTTACCTAAGTATTATAACGCTTAGGCCCCTTATAAGGCAAGACGTTAAGTTCCAAAACCTTAGGATGTATTAAAGCTCTAGCTGTAAGGTCCTCGGATGCGATCTAATCTAGGAGCCTATTAAGGCTAAGTATAGCAGTTTTACAGTCGTTAGGTAGTGATGCCTTAGTACCTTGAGGCGAATCCGTCGCTAGGTCCTGCGGTTAATAGTTGCCTGCTACTGACGCCTCGGGCGAGAATGCTTAGGTAGGTGTTTATGTCGGTGTTTCTGGTAGCTAACAGTTACTCTCTACTGTCGTCTTAGCTTCACTAACCGGAGATGCCTAAATAGGTTTATCGGTATTATCACTCTCCGCGAAGCCTAAGTCCTAAGTGAACTGCTAGTTGAGCGATATCGTGTTAAAGCTGGCTGCAGCTGCCAGATCGCAGACCATTTGAGAGGGGGCTGCAGCTATTTAAACAAACGGCCACCTCGAGCTAGCGCCTCTGGGGTCCAGCTGAAACGAGAGCTAACTGGGTACTTCTAACAGGCCCCAGCCCTAACAACAGCATTAAGTGCGGATCTGTGGGATCGAGAGAGACCACGTGCCCGCTAAGCTAGAGCATAGCCCCCACTTTTTATTCTCCCCACTTGCAAAAAAAACTTTTTCGGGTGCAGTTAACATAACACTCCTTAGACAACAAAACCTTCATCATGACCAGCCGCTAGGTACCTCTTACTATCCATAACCATCTTAAATCTCATACACCTTAATCTAGCAACGAGTTAAATCCGGCGTAGGAATAGCCTTTCTGGAAATTTGGCGCAGAACCCGACATTCTCTTCAGCAGTCTCCATAAGCAGTACAACTCAGTCAATATCGCAATCCAAGACCCCAATGCTTAGCTCAGCAATGTACGTGAAGTAGCGAACACCACTAACAGTTAAGAGGAATTTCTAAAGTTATTAGAAAGGAGATATAATAAGTGATTTGAAGAGATCTAAAGGGCGTAGCGGAAAACTAAAACGCTACTAGTCGCTAGCCCCTTACTTTTAGGGGCGTGTTTAGACGCGGAAGAGCTCTGGGATTATTTCGTACTGTTCTTACGAAACTTTTCTTTCGACTGTCTTATCGTAATATTAAGTCGTTATTTACCTAATACTAAGTCTACTGCAGCGCGTTCCCTTAAATAGCAGCTTAAAAGAAGGATAAAGAATTCAGTTACTTATCCCTTATCTAAGGTTTTAAAGGTAAAGACGAAGAATTCAGTTATTTATCCCTTATCTAAAGCTTCAAAAGTATAGCCAAAAGAAGGTTAGCGGAAGAGTAAACGCTTAGAAGAAAGTATAAAACGTTCTAGACTAATGTTAGACAAGCAAATATAATCAGACTAACTAATTAGTTACTATTACCGTTAGCGCCAGAGTCTAGTTTTGTTAAATAGTGCATTATTTAACGGAATCCCACTTATACTTAGGTAGACAGGGAACTTTCTTCAGAAATGCCCTAATATGTAGGGGATAAGCCTTTTAAGGCGTTTTAAAATGCTAGTTCTTAACGTATCTTTTCGTCCTTATATATACCATACACCGCCCCCACCCCCCCCCCATAAAGCAATGTAGCCAGTTACGAGTTGCCCCTCAAGCTCTAGCGTAATAACTAGACCTACCATTATAAGAAGCAGAAACCTACTGTAGTTCTATAATACCGACACAGAACCTAGGATTAGCTCTTATCCAGCACACGCAGTTCTTTAACAGTCTAACTCCTAGATTCGCTACACCTAGACTGGAGAAATGCCCGTTACTATGCAGTATCGTGTAAAAGAAGCCGGTAAGGACAAGCTCTAATGCATAAGCACCTGATATAACCCTTAGTTTAAGCTAAGCTACTTAGATAAGAGGATCCTTTAATAAGCCGGTAGTAATCATAAAGCCCCCTGTGCTTACACAGAAGTCCTGTCCACTGAAGTGGAGGGGCATTTCTAGAGAAAGCCCCCTATCTACTGCATTAGAGGGGCATTTCTAGAGAAAGCCCCCTATCTACTGAAACGGAGGCATTTCTAAGAGATAGTGGAAGGACATTACGTCAGACAGAGGTCAGCTAAACGAGGCTGAAAATACCCCAAGAGCATGCCTAAATGTTAGAGGTTAATAGTACTACTAACAGTGGGGAAAGTACTTAATCTTAAGCGGCTTTTAGCAACCTTAGCCCAATGATCAGGCAGGGCTTTGCCGGCTCGCACCGACTCAAATAGCAGCGTGCAGGTCATTATATCTATCACTTCGCCCTAGAAAAACCGCTATTCTTACCAAGCTCTGCATTTACAAGGCTCTATCCCACTACTACTACCACAGCCTTCTTTTTCCATCTCTCACAATACCTTAGCAGAGACTTAAAGGTACAGAAACTATTAAATATACAGAAAAGACAGTCTCATATCACGTGCCCTAATTAGCTAGCCTAAACGCTAAAACCTTATAAGTATTCACTCTTAGATATAAGTCCCAGTCTAAACTCAGACTGACGTAACTCCCTTTTAACCATTTCATTATTTTAACTAAATTACTCAGTAATAATATATTTATATTAACAGAACTCTCGATCCATAATATTAACAATATCATTCGGGATACTATCCATAACAAACCGTTTCCAAGATGTTAATAGGATTATTATATTAAACTCAGCAGAGTAAAGTCGTTATACGTACTAATGTTATTAAATAGTTAGTTACTTCTACACCTGCTTACTACTAATACTTACGCTTAATAAAGTTCTATATATTTATACAGCTTTATAATCACCCAACTGGTACAGACAAGTCTATCCCTACTAACACAGACAAATCCGTCCCCACTAACACAGACAGGTCTGTTCCTACCAACACAGACAGGTCTGTTCCTACCAATACAGATAAGCCCGTTCCCACCAGGCCCAGTGCAGACAAACCCGCCTTAACTAATACAAGTAAGCTCGCTATAACCAGCCTTAACACTACAGGCCGTATTACCCACATAGATCTAAAGTGTCCTTACAATCACTCTAACTTACAACCCTGTTAAAAGCAGCAAAAACCAGATATCCCGTGTAAGAAGACAATTAAATTTCCATTCCCATATACAAACGCTAAGAAGGTTAAGAAAATTCTTCCAGTTACTAACCTTAGGAGAACTTTCATGCTAAAAGACGCAGATAAGACCTAATATTCGACTGTATGGATGTACGGTTTCTCTAATAGGAGCGCTAAAGTACTGGTCGATTTAAGTCTAGAAGCTAACGTTCTCGAAGCAATTAAGTAAGCAGATACATTGTTTAAGCAGCTTAGTGTAAAGGCTAAGATATAATATTTGCTAAAGTTAATTATTTAAGTGCCTGGTAGAGGATCTTATAACACCCTAAGCCACATCTCGGAACTACTTTTTTCCTAACAATCTTTAAACTTAACCTCTATTATATATACTATAACCTCTACATCCTTTAGAACATCTTTCGAAGACCTGTATTGTTTTAGCTCTACTAATAGGACTTATACGCCTCTGATTTCGATCAACCTGGCTAAAAACGGCAACTAACACTTCCATATTATTTTTCTTACTTTTTTCTCCACCAGGAAGCTTTTAAAGGTAATAGCCTCGTATTATCCGCTTGTTACATTATCTCCCTATTAAGGTTAATAACTGCTATAACGGACGAAAAAAATGTATACAGTAGCTATTTAGAATACGATATCTTCCTCGTAAGGAAGGTAAGATCGAGGTTCGTAAGAGATAAGGTAAGGATTTAGACTCTTTAAGTTAAAGTTATGCTAATGTCTTTAAAGTGCAACTAATCTTATCGCCTAAAATAACAGGGCAGGTACGGGGCACACTGCGAGGACAGTAAGGTAAACGTTTACCTTAAGCGTAGTGGTGTATAGCAGTGTGTAGCTATGCATACGTGCTAAGCACTTACCCTAAAGCACTAACTCCACTTACAAGATAACGAGCACTCCAGTTTCGGAACTGTAAAAATGTTTATTTATATTACCCCTTACCATCTCTGAAAAGCACCTTAATTTTCTAGCTGCTGTCTACCACAGTCTGTAATTTTTTCGAAACTGCTGAATCTAAGTAACCGAGCGGTAATGCTAAGCTCTGTATTACCTTGTAAGGGGCAACTGACCAGAGCCAGTTACCATTCACCACGCTTTAAGCAGAGCATCGGGAGACTTTATTAAAGGGAGTACACCTTTACATCTAAGCCCTCTGTTAGTGAAAGTTTCATTAATACCTGTTTAACGATCTAACTATCACCCAGAATACCTCTCAGTCCAAGTCTCTAATGCATTTCCTTAACTATAATCTATAGAATACTTATCTCGCAAGTAATAAGCATCTATATTCTTTCTCTATACCTGTACTTATCAGCTACTTTTATATTTACTATAGATATTCGTACCTAATTATCACTTACTTATTATATAAATGCGCTAACGTCTTATCCTTCTCTACTAATCTTAAGTAATTTTAATAATAAAGTTAGCAGGCGATAGAGGACTAGCCTGGAAATCTCTTTTTAATATCAACCTACAGCATCCCCTAGCCCTGAAACTGGATAAGCAGCTTGTCTTCTTCAAGTAACTATCTTAAACAGTCTATATAACTACCCTTTACTTTTACCGGTAAGTTAGTAGGTAAATTAACGTTAGATATAATATAGGTAATAATAATATCCTCTTAAGGAAAAGAAGGAAAGTGTTATAAAATGTAAGATAAAGTCACATTTTCAGATTATAAGAGCATTACTCTGTTAAGGGGGTTGCTAAGCCTTATGTAACTTATTGTTACTTAAAGCTAAACAGCAGCCAGAAAAAGGACTTAAGGCCTCTTGTAAGTAGTAAGACATAGCAGCAATGATTAGAGGGTGTGCTGGGGTTGTTTACCCCATACAAACGATTTTCTGAAGTTTAGTGCTGGGGTATTTCTGGGGAAAATCCCCTGTCTAGTGTCGGAGTAAGCCCCTTATTTAGCAGCTAGAATGCTTCTAATCCCAGCAAGCGCAGTACAGGGCTGCAGTGAACATTACGCAGTGCAGGTAAAGGACGTGCTGCTCCTATATACGTATATCCAGTTTACAATGCAGTTTGTCCACTAGCCTTTGCCAGATCTCACTATAATGCACTAAACTACTAATACTATACGGATCAGCATCTTTCAGACAGCACCTACTTCATAGAATTTCTCCCAAACAGTAACCTCTACACATATACATAATATATACCTAATGCCGCTACATATTAGCTACACGCCCCTAAGCCCTAGGGGCCCTGTTAAGAATGTTAAATGCTGCGCTGGGCACTAGTGTAATAAGATAAGTTCAGGGCTAGGATGGAGACGATAGCCTCTGTCCACAGGTATAACTAAGTATAAGTGAAAAGATAGTAGTTATAAATACAGACAAACAGCTATATGTGCTTACAGAGCTGAACTGCAGAAACCCGTCATGCCCACCCACCATAAGGCAGCCAGAGCTAGCGTCCTGCATCCATTTGCTTCTAAGCTAAGAGCAGGTACGGGGGGCTTTTCCAATATCTTCCACATTCAAGAACGTTAAAAAGGCCGATCTTCTGTCTTTCAATAATAAAAGCACCTTGTAGGGTTCCTTTATAAGATAATAGGTAACTGGCTTAGCGACAGAGGGCTAGGGAGAGTTGGTGACACCAGGGAAGCGCAGCAAAAGGTCACAGCCATGCTAAGTAAGCATCCGCACGCAGCAACCCTAATAGCATACAGCAGAGGAGTCATGCATAATCTCTAACTTTTTTCAAGCCCTAGCTTAATCAAATAAGTACAGACTGCCCCTAGAGAGTCTCGCAAGATCTAAGGAAGACAGCACCGGCAAACACAACACAATATTCACACTTAAAGCTTCCCAGCTTCTCCTAACAATATTCATAATCCTGTTATAAGCATAAGTCACTAATATTCTCCTAACCTTTCAAACTAATTACGCTAATACCTTTCGTTACCTACGCTTCAAAGTTCACTATATTACCAATTAGACATACTCTCCAACACCCATTCCAATATTACCATCCCTCTCTCCATCAGATATTATCGTTATCTTACCTATACTTAGAGTTAACTTAAAACGTCTCGCTCTCAGTATCTCCTGCTATTTAAAAGGCAGATGTTAAGCTGTTATTATTTATATCGTTTCTAAAAGGCTTAAAGCTGTATAAGAACTTATTAGCACTATCGTTAGCGCTAGTGATAAGGTAACAACCTTAAAGGCAGAATATAGAAATAAGAGGAAGCAACAAGCATAAGCAATCACAAGTTTAATAATCTAGCTAAAGATTCTTGCCCTTACCGACGACAATATCACATACAGAGATCAAACCCTACGTTAGGTTCTTACCCCTTTCAAGGATCCTAAAGTAAGAGCTGTAATACCTGCACAGAGGGTCAAATAACTCCTGGGTAGCACCTTAATCCAGATAATATATAATTAGTTATTTATAGATTACATTAAGTGGCGAAATTTCGAGAACACAGGCACACTTACGGTTAATAGTTCAATATCATGTATTTCTGGCCAGTTTAACATAGTTAGAGGCAATATTATCTGTAAGCCAGGCTTTCTTAAGGGCCTGGTTTTAGAAATGTAGAGAAGCTAGCTGTTACTCGTAAACGATAATAACTACATCATAAGGTTTCTAATGGAGAATAGATAGAAAATTTCCTTTCAGAAGCATCCCGAATGTATTATTAAGATAACATTCAAGTCTAGTATTAAGAACATCATTAGGAGGAATTTAAGATAGTTAAGAAGTAACTGGTAGAGTAATTAGAAAAGTATCCGAAACTTACAGAACTAGACGTAAGTAGTAAGTCTTAATATAGTCTATAAGAAGCTAATTAGCTTTAAGGATTTCCCTTAAAGGGTCTATACGCTGTATATTTCTAGCTAAGTTAACTACTCTATACTAGATATTACTTTCTTCTAGCTTGCTGATGCTCTTGGGATCAGGTGGCTGTATTTTTAGTGGTGGTTGTTTACTAAGGCAGTAAAGAGGATTCCTTTATTTAAAGAAGATTAGATATTTATTTTCTATTTCCCCCTATCTATTTTTTTCGGTTTATGTCATAGCACCTTAAAGCTGTGGGCGTTATGTACATTACACCAGACTGGCTGGTAAAGCATAATGAAACATAAGGTAGTAAAGAATATTCCGAGATATAAATGTCGATTAAGTTACTCTGTAACTGGGAGGTTATTTAGATCTTGCGGTTCCTACTTAAAGTAGCGATAAAATCGATAGCATTATAACATTATTATATAAGTTACTGCCCGATAGTTGCTATAAAACTGTATAATGGCTAAACACTAGTGGTGACCGTAATTACCTCACTTGCTAAATTCTGGGACCAAGCTGTAAAGTTACAGCTTACCCGCTACCCCTTACGTCCTAGTATAAGATAATTAACGTTATTATTAATCAAGGGGTCGGTTAGCACCTAAGCACTACTGGCAGATAACTGTAGCCTTTACATTGCGATGTTAAGCTCTGGTAAGCCGCTTAGCATACTCTTAATGGGCTTAGCGTTATTACTGATTAAGTGAACGTGCAGCAATTAGGTCGTAGTCATCTTAAGCTATCTAGGTATTTATTTCGGTATCTGTAGGCTGCGGCTTAGGAAGTTAATAATAACGAGTTAGTTAAGTTAGTATCGATAGTAAGTAGCTTAATTTCTTTTTTAAGTGGCTATTACTTTATATAATCGTTACTTACTTATCCTACTAGGCTTGCGTTTAGCACTTATATCTGTTTATAGATATATTAAGGATTTTAAGCTCTTCGAAGGAGTAGTAATAACAATATCACTTCTAACATTCCAGTGCCCCGCACTCACCATTACCGGCCGCTAAACCTCTTCATGTTGTCTACGATATCAACATCAGTATAATATCTAGGGCGTTAGTTTTAGTATGTTACTAAACTTATTACTAGCAGTTAAAGTTACTACACGTTTTAAAATCGCTTTAACTTATAACTATTTTTTTCCCCCTTACACACTTACAGCTAACTATTATAAATAAAATATAATAAAGGGTCTGCTCCTGCCCATCCATATCCCTAACGTTAAAAAGGCACTAAGCAAAAAAGAAAAGGTTTAAATTAAAAAGTAGAGAGAGAGTGGTGATACCTTAAACAGGGATTATACTTAACTTATTAAATATATCCTTCTAACTCTAGAATGGGTTATTAGTATCCTGCTAACTTTATTAAAGAACTTCCACTGTAATATTTATATTTAGGAAGCTAATATGTGCTCTGATAACCGCTATAATATAGTAGATACGATCTCTTTAAGTCTAATTAATATACGCTGTGCCGATAATAATGTATAGAAGGAGAAGTACAGCCTAGCTTAAATTGAAGTTAAGTGCCTTTAGAGCTTATAAACCTTTTTTAACAATATCGTTAAGCTTATTGTTAGCCTTATAGTTAGTATTATCGCTAGCCTTAGTCTTAGCGTCAGCATTAGTCTTATTGTTAGCTTTAATATCAGCTGCACGTAAGTATACCTTAGCTATTACTTAATAAAGGACATATATATAACAGTATTTAGCTACATCTAGCAGTAAGGGGGTGAATTCTTAGGATTTTAGGACTTTAGAGATAGTAGCATTATAATATTAAGTTACTTTAATATTCCGTGCCTCCTTATACATCTATTCCAAGAAACCGTCGGTGATGCTAAAGAGCTATAACGTGTAGTAACCTCCTAGTCTTAAACTGGGATATCTATTAATATTATCTAAATTGTTAGAGTGATCTAGGTGATCTGGCCCGCTGTTATCCAGCACACTATAGTCGAACTTACTAAGATCAGGCATATTCGAACTAAGCTTAAAACCGGTATTATTATTAACAGTAAAGCTAATTAACTTGCTAAAAAGGATATAATACTAATAGAACTTGTAAACAAATATTAAGACAGGGCTGTCGTCAAGCTGGATAGTCTGAATCGCGCGGTACGTAGCTGTAATATGGAAAAAATGCTTCTTATCTGGCTCTCGAAGGAATTCCTTAATGAGAAAGTAAAGGCTCTAAGCAGCTTTGTATATTGTAGTACACGTTTTTTCTTCTAAGAATAATTCTATTCTAAGTAAATAATAATATTCGGAGCGGGCTTAGACTGCTGGAGATGTAAAGGCTATATGCCTATTAGCGATTAAGAGGGCAGAATATATAACGTTATAGTAATCTATAGCAAGTAGGAGTATTATATCCCTAAAGGTATTCCTATACGTTCTAAGAGTAATCGCTATGCAGAAGCTAATAATATAATAGTGTTAGATAAAGTAATCTTCCCAGTTCCCCACATTAATTAATTTAAGTAAACCGATAGAGCTAATGACTTCAAGCTAGGCTTTACCCTAAAAGGAGGGTGACTAGTAAGGGGAACAGGGCTAGTAATCCTAGTTCTCCACGTTAAGTAAGTTAAGTAGAAGAAGCTAAACATTACCCTAAATAGAGGGTAACTGTTAAAGGGATTGTAGTTAGTAAGTGTATATAATGTTATTTTTATTATAATTTTAACTTATAAACTTTTATAAGTAAAATATTAAGGGAAAAAAGTGTACTATGCTTTTACATATTAGTTATGCTTTATTACACTTCTTCTTTCTCTATCGGTAAGTCCTATATCCTGTCTTACTCCGCTTAAATCTGTATTATAGTTATAGTTATAGGTACTTATAAAGCCTACCTCTCTTCCTCTTAAGTTATAACTCTATCGGCTCTAAGGTTTGTAGCTCTTTAGGGTGCTCCTAAGTTTAATCTACCGGTATCTATAAAACACTTAAAATATTAACTGTCTTATCTAACTATTTTAACTTCACCTAGGCGTCTTTACTAAGGGTGTCGACAGGAAGTTCATAGTAAGCTATTGTTAATGAACGTACCGCTAATAACGTAAGGTGTTAGTAGGTTTAGGAAGAGATATAAAAGAAACTTTACGTAAAATCTGCACTGTAATAAAACTTAATATAATTGCTAGAGATATAGCCGCTTTCCTAAAGACTTTAGATCTTCCTTATAAAGTTTAAATATAACTGCAGCCCTAACTGCTAGAGGTGTACATAATAGGGGTCGCTGCTTTAGCAGCGTATAATAGAGTAAGGGTCGCTACTTAAAGAGCGTACAGCATAAGAGGATACTACAGATCGTGCTGTAATTACTAAGCTAACCTACTAATTACTCTTTTACAGTCACCCCACCTCCTAAGCCAGAAGGTTAACGCCATTCCCTAATAACAAGGGAGGGGCTTACGACTTAGCACTGCCTACTGTTAGCTAAATAAAAGTCGAACTTACTGTAGAAATGTAAAGTATAAGTGCTTTATCTCCTCACTCCTGTTACTGCTAGGGCAGGAGAAATGGAATCTTTAGTCTGTTAAGTATTATCTTATAGCAGCCTAAGTGTAAAGGGGGAATAGCAGCTCTAAATTAAATAGATAATCTCGTCTTATATCTTACAATACCTACTACAGTATCTTAAATGTAACAGTTTAAGCGTAAGTTAATGTCTTAATTTTTAAACCCTATAGTTATAGTTACGTACTCTGTAACAGAATTTCCAGTCCAGGAACCATCGGACACTTCATATTTTAAAGACTGGGAACCGTAGTATAATATAAATAGAAGAGCAGATCTTATATAAGAGGTAAGCAGCTTTATAATTACAGCCCTAATTATATATATACTATCTATTAAGTCCACCCTTATTCCCTCCTTTACCTCTTTGTAAACTGTAGATCTTACTGTAACTGTAACCCATTTGCCTAATTACATACCTTAGTATGTTTTAATACCTAAGTGATTGTATAAGGATCTATTAAGTAAGCCCCGAGGTCTAGGCGTAATATTTGAAACGCCCTTATAAAATAAAAACACTTAGTAAGCTAAAGATTATTATACTTATATACAGGTTAAACATCCCTTTATGTCTGTACAGGTATAAGACTTACTTATTTAGACTAATTACCTTCGAAAGTAACTTAAAGCACAATCTAATCGTTAGGAAATTAATAGCAAATTCATAAAGCCAAATAACGTTATAAGGAAATGTAATAAGAATATAATACCCTAGAGTACTGCCGAGGAAGAGCAGGGATAGACCTTTGTTAATATATGCCTTCAGATCACTAACTGTTATCGTCGTCTGCTATTTTACTATATTTTCAAATGTAATTATTAATACTTATTATCGCTTTTTTAACTCGAGAGACTTATCTATCGCTTATTATTACTTACAGATAGAGTGATTTTATTGCATTCTAGCAGTAACTTCTTCCAGTATGCCTTAATATTTCTATATAAGGAGAGTAAAGGTAAACTACTGCTTAAATATATACCTTTAAATCTTTTAATAAATATTCGTTAGCTTAGCGACCAGCCCTCCTACAGTATGTTAATCCTCTTTATAATAAGTTTCAAGTCTAGTTAGTAGGGCTAAGCACTGTATCACCATCTGTAAAATTCGCACCTTAACTTCTATACCCAAGTCGCTATTTACCTAAGCTTCTCCTCCTTAAGGAAAGTAAGTTTCGATATCGACAAGAAAGCACTTATAACTCTCAGTACATATAGATACTTTCTCAGTCAAATAAAGTTAAACAAATAGGAGCTCCCTAGTTAGATCTAACTAATCTGCCGTAATCTTACCAGTAAACACTTCTAACTCAGACAGTAAAATCCATATCTTAAGAAAAGTTATCAGATATTGCGCCTAAAGAGAGATAATATCGGTATCACCAGATATATACAGCACAGTTCTAAAGTACTTTTCGAGAGCAAAACAGCAAAAAATACCAGAGTCCCTAACATATCCCCCTTACTATATAACTTATTAATAAATTATCTACACTAGTGAAAACGATATAACTTACCTCTTAAATTTCGTATTAAAGTTCAGCATTTACTAACTTACCGAATATAATAATCTAATCTTCAGCCTCTTATTTATCCATACCAATCGAAGTAAGTTTACCACTCTGCTAATTAACAACTAGTAAAGTTTAACAATTAGCTATAAACGTAAGTAGAATAAGACCGTTGTAGGTGTGTAGCAATTCCCTAATCTTAATATATATAAGCTTAGCATCATTATAGTTAAAAGCTATAAAGCAGGATCCCTTACAAATAACCCTTAAAATCTTCACTAATAGTAAGTTATCTAGCTAACTACTAGGGAGGAACTGTTCTAACCTTACCCAGAAAGCCTCCTTATCCTCGCAATTAAGCTATCTTCGGGAGAACTGCTAGGAAAGGATATAATCAATTATCTAGGGAATTTACTCTACAGGCTTAAGGGAAAGGGCTAGGAAGATACGTAAGTGTTAGGTGTTTCCGCCTGCAGGTTCTCCCTACTCCTTTAATCTTCGTCCCTTCACTTTTTACCCTTTTAACTTCCTATCTTCCACCTCTCCTGCCCTTTACTGCTTCTCTCCAGGCCTAAGGAAAGCCAGATAGTCCGCTAAGATCAGGTAGTCGGGACACGAAGTAAGACAGGAAGTATAAGTATCTAGTATCTATTCTCTATCTACGTAATTTACCGCCTCAGTAAGCGTATAACCAGTGCTAAACCCAGAATAATAGGCCTATAGTACAGTGATAATAATCTCAGACACTTTCTAATTAAGAATCGTAAACGGGATACCCTATTCTTTCAACGTCAATACAGGCATAAATACTCTTACATATCGGACATACTAGTTACACTCCTAAGTAATCTCGCTATCTAATTCCTTAAGCTTCTTAATAAAGGCATCTGCTGCTAAAGGGGGGATAATTCTCCACAACTTCCTCCCTATATGCAAATAGCTTATTAAATAAAGGCTAAAGTGCTTTACGTAGTTAGAAAAAGATATACCGAATTCAAAGCCAGATTCGTATATGTATAGCTAATGAAGACTAAGTATTAAGCACTTCGTCTTAAACAGTAAGTTTCCCTTTAATAGCTAGATCATGCTCTCCTCTAAAAGGTAATTTATAACGTATTAGTAATAAGTCTCTGTAGAGATATCAGTGCGATAAAAGACACTATCTAAGCTATCTTTATAAGATAAGAGCATTTTATATTATTTAAAAGCTTTATTAGTTAATAATAAGTAAAGGGGGGATAGGCGTAAGACTTATCGTTTTAGTGGTATCTCGACTCGATATATTTTATTAAGGAGTGCTATAGCATAATAACCATTACACCACCTTGCCTTAATCGTCTCTTCTTTCGATAGGAGGGGGTAGTGCAGCTCTACTGGAAGTCTAACCTTAAAGGCGCTAACCTTATAAACGCCAAGAGCTTTAGCTAAAGCGATAATTGATAGAAAATCTTACTACTGGTCACTTAAAGGTTGTAAGACTAAGACACCACTGTCCACCTCGTGTTTAAATATAACGGTTAATTTCTTAACTGTACAGTTACTGCTGCCCTACTTAGATAGTTAAGCAGGTAATAGAGGTAAATCTGGCTTAGTAAGTAACAGGGCGCTCTCTGCCTCAGCAGGTAATAGAAGTGTAGTTAGCTTAGCAGGCAAAGGAGGTGTATCGGTAAGCAATAGGGCATTCTTTAACTTAGTAAGTAACCAGAGCGTATCTAGCTTAACGGGTAACAGGAGTATATCTAGCTCAGTAGGTAACGGAGGTAAATCTAGCTTAGTAAGTAATGGAGGTATATCTAGCTTAGCAGGTAACAGAAGTATATCGGTAGGTAATAAGGCATTCTTTAGCTTAACAGGCGACTAGAGCGCATTTAGCTTAACAGGTAACGGAAGTATATCTAACTTAGCAGGCAATAAAGGTCTATCTAGCTCAGCAAGTAACGGTAGCTTAACAAGCAACGGGAGTGTATCTAGCTTAGTAAGAGATAAGGCCCTCTCCGGCTTAGTAAGTAATAAAGGTTTAGCTAATAATAGGGCTATATCTAACTTAGCAGGTAACGGAGGTATATCAGTCAGTAATAGGGCATTCTCTAGCTCGGTAAGTAACAGGGCTATCTCTAGCTTGGCAGGCAATAGAAGTTCAGCTAGTAACAGAAGTGTATCTAACTTAACGGACAATAGGGGTATATCTAGCTCGATAGGTAACGTAGTCCTGTTTAGCTTAGCAGGTGACGGAGGTGTATCTGGCTTAGCAGGCGACAAGGCCCTCTCTAGCTCGGCAGGTGATATAGGTTCAGCTAGTAATAGGAGCGTATTTAACTTAATAAGTAACGGAGTGTTTAGCTTAACAGGTAATAAAGGTGTGTCTAACCTAATAGGTGACAAGGCTAATAAAGCCTTACCTAGAGCGGGTAACGAAGGCTTGCCTTAATTAATTACAGGTGACTTATAAGCGTTAAGTAAATTTATTACTTCGTTAATGATACTTATAAGGGTATCGGATATGTAATCTAACGTAAAAGCGCTCTCTTGCCGTATAGTGTATTATGTGCAGGTCTGTAAGTCCTACCAGGTTTTAGTTTAAGGCTATTACGACGATTATACCTATTTAAGTTTCTTTAAAAGGACTTTAATTTTACTGATGACATTATTAAGATCTGTATTAGGAAGATTAACAGCCTTTATGCTAAGAAGGTGAAGTAATTATTTAGGGTAAGTATAGAAGGTAAAGTGGAAAGAGATAAAGTAGAGGAGGTGAAAAGTAGAGATGGGTTAGAAGAGCATAGCTAAATGTAGGTGCCTTAAGCTTCTTAATACGTAAGCTTTAGTTAAGGTACTTTACAGCTTAGGAGGGGTGAAGTGTTTAGAAGACAGCTAATAGTAATGCTTATATTAACACTTAGATCGCAAAAATGCCTCTAAGTGTCAGTTAGAGCATTACTATTAGGTGTATGCTTAAAGTACAGTACTTTTTACATTTCCTTACCCTATATTTACACGTCTATTATGTCTGCGCGTTCCATTTCCACGTAATAAGAGCTCCTTACATAATCGGACTAGTATATAAAGGCACACTCTTAAATCATCTAAGAATGCTAATAATTTCTATTTAGGGCTGTAATAAAGCATTACATATAGACTAAAAAGCGCCAGTACTGTTACTAGTTATAGTAACTTAGCGGCTGGGGCTATTATAAAGTCTACAGCACTGATATAATAATTATTAAGCTGCTCTCTGAGGCTGCACGTAACAAGAACTTAGTAACCTCGCCCTTAACGATATGTAGCTGGGCTATATTGGGCTTAGCTAGGTAATGTTAAAGTTCTGTTATGGAGCAGGTATAAGCGGTGTATAAGGGTAACAATTTCGCATATGCTATCGATTGTCGTATACTAGGCTGCCAGACGACGGTGATATGCTGTCTTATTGCGATTCCCTAGTGGCTGAGTAGTACCCTACAGCTATGTTGCTAAAGTGGGACTACCGCGGTGTACAGTTCCTAATTATAACGATCGCGGTAATATAGCCTCTACTGCGGCTGTCGCTAACTCGCTAAGCAAGGTAATTGCGTATGCAGCCGACATAGCCAGGCCACTAAAGATAGCTACCTACATGCTAATATCCTGCTGATATAATGTTGTCGATATAGCTAACGATAGTTATTACAGGCCACTTTAGCGCCTGCAGGTCGAGTAGCGCCCCTTGTAGAGAAGCCGGCCGAACTTACAGCCTTTATTATAAAGGTTAACAATAGTGTCCTCGTTACGGATCGCGTTTAGAAGATAAAGAGCAGCGCCTACTAGGTACCTTTTTGCAGCAGTAATCCAGTTCTCCATCTAGTTAAAAGTATTAAGACTATACTATCAATAGCGTTCACCTCTAAAGTAAAAGCTGCCTCATCCGTAAAACGCTTCCCATTAAACGCTACTAAGTATCCGTCAGGACACATGTAAGTACCTAGCGATAGAGCCCCTTATTTAAGTAATATTAGATATAGGGCAATTAGTGGACACTAGACGGTGGAGCTCTTCTAAAAGTTACTTATGCAATTTGCCTTATTAAGCTGCCTTACAGATTTTTACGGCCTAATATTAGCAGCTTCTGTAATATTTTACCCCTCTCCTTAATAAATTTTTTTCATAACTTTCAGCCAGAGTGTTTATCGATATAAAAGGGAATAATCGGTTTTATTACTATACCTAGCTTAATTCCCTCCTTAACCTATAAATAAAGAAGTACAATACTAATATAGCTAAAGTATAAAGATTACTCACTCTTTAGCCTTAGCCGTTACTAATAGTAAGTAGGGGGATAATACGTAACGTGGAATATTCGAGTTAATCTCCTTTAAGACCTTCCCTACAGTAGAAGAAAAGAGGAAAATAGTATAAAAGTGTCGATCTAAGCTTCTTAGAGGACGTATAGTGATTAGGGGTCAGGAAGTACTGTTAGAAGAATTGGAGTAGTATCTTAAGGACAGAGAAGTCCCAATATAGACTAAAGTTTAAGTCTATAATATAGAAGTCAAATTTAAGGAGTATTAGATTAACAACTCTGCAACCTCATCCAGCCTGGGCTCCTAAGTACATAGCTTAATAGTTGTCCTTATAAAACCAGTTACAACAAAATCTGGAAATGCATCGCACACTTCATTACTTACCTTAACAATGTCTATCTCTAGATGTAAGTCTATATCAATCTCGACACTTCCATCTTCAAAGCCCCATACCCTTACACCTTAACTTATTGTAACGTCTTTCCTAACCGAGAATGTTAACTTATGATCAGCTGATAGGAAAACCTGTCTGGCTTTTTCTAAAAAAGTAAATGGAAATAGGTATTAAAGTGAGTTGGGTTTTACTTGTTTAGAAGCTAGTGTCTGTTGCGTAGCTAAGAGTTGTTTTGTAAGACGTTTACTAGCTAAAGAAGGCAAAAGCTAAGCGTTAGTTAAGCTAGCTAAGGGAGCGCGTATGCTAGCAGGGTGCTGTATATTCTTTACGTCCATAGCGGTTAAGCTAATAAGAAGTGTATAACAAATAGAGTCCCTTCTGTAGTAGAGTGCCTTTAAGATATACTCATTGTAATGCCCCTCCTTAGCCTGTGTATCCTAATGCCCCTCCTCAGCCTGCGTATCTTAGTGCCCCTCCTTAGCTTGTATATCCTAGTGCCCTTTAGCACACAGTGTGTTGTAGAATACTTTCAGTTTCTAAATATGCTTGTTATAAAGATCCTTAAGGTGCTTAAAGTATTCTGTTTCAATTTAGCACCTTAAGGTTCAGAGTAAGTTAAGATAACTTACCCTGTAAAACTTTATCTGTATAGATGGAGTGTAATTATAAAAGTAATATATAATAGTTCCACTAAGATACTGGAAGACGTGCATTGTTAACAGCTAAGAGAGTTTTGCCTGTGTAGCTACTATACTTAAGACTATGCTTAGATAAATAGCTTAGTAAGTTGTTATTACAGCTTACAACATTAACTAAGACAATAAATAATGAGAAGGAGAGAAACGTTGAGGTAAGGTATAACCCCTCTATATATCGGTAACTAAACGCTTAACATACTTATTTAGCTGCTGTGGGGTTGTTAAAGTAACTTAAAACAGAGTGGCTTTTAAAGGCTGTAATTCCTTTTTCCACAACTTTAAGCAATTTTACCTAGAGCTTATTCTTCTGAATAAAACGCCTTATTGTAGTTAGGCTGGAGGAGAAGAGCGACTAAGGTGAAAACCTCCACTTTAGTCTATCTTATAAGGTTAAGTGCAGAGTCTAGCAAAACTATGTTCCGTATAACTAATCACTTAAGGGGCGGAGTTAGCGTGGAGGTGTAGGGACCTATAAGGCCCTGTAGCCAATCAGCCCTAGCTGTACTTAACTGCTAAGTTACGTGTATTAAGATCCTTCTGCTATTTACTAAATGCCTAGTTTCTCGTAACTAACTTTTAATACGCAGTAGATTAAGCTTAGTTCTAAACTCCCTAAGTAACTAAAACAGCATGTAAGGGCTTACTTATAATCACTTAATAATTGCTAATAATCTTTTTTTAAGGTTATAATAAAGCAGTATATTTAGATAAATAGAGGTAATAAGCAGTGTAGTAAAAAGCGTAGACTAAGGCGCCGCAAGCAGTAACCTACCTTGCCAACTATAATAACCACTATTCTTAAATTTGTACGAGGCAGTTATTGTCAATCTTAGCTTAGACAGCTACGGAAGCGATTATAAAGACTTATTGTTTAGAGCTTAGAGTGTAAATAGCACGTTACTGTTAGCTTTAAAGACGTACTGGAAGTCCTAGAGACGATGCTATTATTGCAGCAGAAAGCAGACCTCTAAGAGCTTTATCTTTACGTTAACCTTAATAAGATATTATTCCTAGACGATATAGTTACTAAGCTTATTCTGTCTACTGAAAGTATTCTTTTACTAATAAAGGCTTATCTAAGCCCTATATCTGTATATACTAGGGTGGTTTAGAGCTTGTCTTTCGAGATTTAAAAAGACCTATTCTACATCCGCTTTCCACTTTTTAACATTAAGATAACACCTATATAAGATATTTACAATATCCTGAAAATCTAAGAACTAGAGGCAGGCGTTTACCTAATACAGGTCCTCAGCGCTGCAGGTACAAGTACTACTGGGAATTTCGTCCTTAAAGAAATCACTAAGCTACATTACTTGCCTAGCGACACTGTAAACCTGTAGCAGGAGCTACGGTACCTAAAACAGCTATTACCATTAAAATATATTATCTGTCTTACTAGTACTGTTACATCTACTAACCTATACTAAACCTCAGTCACATCTAACACTAAAGTTATATAAGGTCTCTTATTAAAGTACTATCCAAACGGTACTATCTAAAATGCCCTTAATAATCCAAGAACTGACTATCTATAAGTACAATAAGTACACTAGATTGCAAATGGGCTAACCTACTTTTATTCACATTACATTACCTATATAGATATTAAGCCGTCTAACATTATCGTAAGTGGAAGTAGCGATACTGTACTAGTCGACATTAGCGGACGTAGTTATACCTATAAGTAGCTATTACCAGAGATTTATAGTAAAGTAGACCTATTACGTAAGCCCTTTAATGTTCAAGCTTAGAGTAATATATAGGCATTTAGCAAGTTAGTCTTCAAAATAGCAGATGCCTCGCAAGCCAAAGGCAAACAGAATGTACTAAGATATATAACTAAAGATAGAGCTAATTCCCACTCTCTTAATCCTCTGCTATAAATTACTTATACTCCTCCCAATCCACATTATATACCTTAAACCCCCCATTATAATAACTTCCTAAGTAGAGTTAGTATGTAAATAATAAAGGTAGAGTTATACTAACCTGGGCCGTCCCAAGCAATGCCTACCTTCTTGTTACACTCCTTCATACTACACTAAGTGTCAGTAATGCTTATACTGACAGTATTATCGTCGCTACAAGGTTCCTTTCTCTGCTTCGCAGCCTCGCAAAGTCAATTTAGTAATTTTACATAATGCCTACACTTATAAACTCAACTGATAAAGCTATACATAATAGTGATTAATATATTTTGGATTGTAAAGTAGAATGAATATATAGAGAGAATAGACAGCAGATATATATCTTAAGTTAAATTAGGCATTCTTTTAGTAAGACTTCAGCAAGTAGGGAGCTAGGTCCGCAAAGCGGGGTAATAAGAGCGTGCAGAGGTAGGTTGGAACGGGACCTTAAAGCCCTAAGGTGTAAGATCCGCTACAGCTACGTAATATTATCTAAAACCTGCTAGGAGTTCTAGTAGTTCTTAGTCTAGCCGAAAGCGCAGAAAAATGAAACAGGCTACACTTAGTTAAAGAAAAGAAGCTAATCTTTACCGTATAGTTATAACAGACTCCAGAGTGATAAATTTAAACTACTTTATAAAGTAGCTTAAAATATTCAGCCAGACCTTTAAACAGTTAAGGCCTATCCAGTAACGAGATAAATATCATTTTCAGTGCTACCCCTAAGGCAATTATTACATTAAAGAGGCAGCAGCTACAATAGGATTTATACTCGTCTCCTTTAAAGGATATAAAAGGCAAAGGATATCATAAGATTGCTCACTAAACGTTTTCATTCACTATCAAGACTAAGTGTCGCCTTAAAGTCCCCTTAGACTGCTTTTATAAAGCATCTTTACATGTCACATCTTATTATTTACCTTAGATTATTCTATTTACATTATCTCAGTTTCGTCATCACTAATACAGAAGTTAACGTTAAACTAAATATCTATAGTAGTAGTAAGTCCCTAGTTTCGCGCGTAGTACCAGTACTAATCACGCGCACCTACCCACTTTCCTCCTATATATACCTCTATTACCTATCCTCTACAGAGAGGGCACTAGAAACCTTACCTAAGGTTTTCTTCAGGTACTCTAATTATAAACCAAGACCTAATACAGCTGGTGTGAAAGAGATAATTACACTAAGTAATTATGCTGTAGACGTTAGCATTCTGTACTCTAGCAGGCTTCTTTAAATCTTCATAACAGATATCACAACCTATATCTAGATTCAACCCCTAATACAGATTTAGTAACTGCCCCTAATTGTCTGTTATCTCCCAAGAAACTTCTAAGGCTCTCGATAGCTCCCTGTCCAGCCATAGGTCATCCTTAAGAAATGGAAAGTGGAAATTTCGGTAGAACTCCACACTAACGAAAACTCTTAAGAATTTAGGGTCGAAATAGTAATAGAAAAATCTAAGACGAGCGCTGTGTTAAATGCAGAGAGGCACATTAAGTACATAATCTATATAAACCTGGCAGTTACACTGTAATAAAACTAATTTACTAAGCAATTCTAAGTCATAGCAATAAGTACAATATATTACGTGATATAGTTAATTATACGTGTTATATATAGTAAGCTATTACTGGGATTAGGTTAGACTTTATATAATGTATAGGATTTGAAAAACTTACTTAACGAAGATAGGCTCGATACTCTTCCGGAGGGGTCGGAAGCTGCTGTTAATGGGAATCAAAGGCTGAGACCTAAGACTAAGGTTAAGATAGTACTGGAGGCTAAGGCTAAGGTAGTACTAGAGGCTGAGGCTAAGGTGTTACTAAAGGCTAAGGCTAAGGTGGTACTAAAGGCTGAGGCTGAGGTGGTACTAGAGGCTGAGGCTGAGGTGGTACTAGAGGCTGAGGCTGAGGTAGTACTAGAGGCTGAGGCTAAGGTGGTACTAGAGGCTGAGGCTGAGGTTGAGGCACTCTGGGCGGATTAAGGAAAGCTTATCGCTAAATTTAAAGTAAAGGACCTAATTGCCGTGAGAGTTAGTCTCTAAATTCACTCATTGCTTATATATTAATAAATTAAAAAAGGCTTCGTTCTGATAAAGAAAGTGGCTATTAAGGAGGCCTAATCCCGCTTAGATTGTAGTACTGACAGATTGCAGCTTCACCTTCACCCCTAGAGCTCTAAACATTTTTAAAAACAGACACCGTTATAATAATTCGGCAACTATCTCTAACCTAAGCGAAAATCCATTACGTGCTTGTATTTTAAGCCGGTAATATATCGTTATACTTAGTCATATCTTAAGCAATATAATCAATAGTTAGTTTAAAGCTGCGATTGTTATTCCTAATTAACATAAGGTCTCTTCTTTCCATTATATCGAACCTTTTAACCTCGTTAGTCGCAAGATTACAGTAGCGTAACAACACAGCAAAAGCTGCCAGCTTTATATACCCTTAGCGGCGCGTTGTTACAATAGCTAAGTCTATATTCAGCGGCCTTCCCTTAATCCTCACCCACATAAGCTGGATGTCTTAATTAGGGTGCTTAATATAGTGTTCAGGCTTAGCAATACGAATGAATAATATAGAACCAATCCAGTAATAAGTATGCATTTCCGCATTATGTGAAGGCCACTCTAACTCTTCTAGTGGGGTATATGTAGTTTAGGAATATAGGTAAGGAAGTTATTACTGCTGCGGTAGCTGCTGCGGTGGCTGCTGCGGTAGCTGTTACGGTAGCTGTTACGGTAGCTGCTGCGGTAGCTACTGCAGTGGCTGCTGCGGTAGCTGTTACGGTGGCTGTTGCGGTGGCTGCTGCAGTGGCTGCTGCGGTAGCTGTTGTGGTGGCTGTTGCGGTGGCTGCTGCGGTTGCTGCTGTTGCTATTGTTGCTGTGATACCATCTAGCTAACTAACTGTGTTAATTCTTCTATGCGTTGTTGTTATTGCTGAAATCGCTGTTCTGACTGCAGTATTTGTTATTGCCTTTATTTATCTCGTTATATCAACTGTGTTACAAGGCAGTCCAGCAAGGCAATATTATCTAGTAGTAATAGCATTCTCATCACTATATCCTTGTCTGATAAAGTTTCATCCTCATAATACCGCAGTCCACCTTGTTGTTAAACTTGTGGTTCACCTTGTGGTTCACCTTGTGATTCACCTTGCGGTTCACCTTATGGTTTACCTTATAATTCACCTTACGGTTCACCTTGTGGTCTATCTTGTAGTTCACCTTATAGTTCACCTTATAGTTCACCTTATGGTTCACCTTGTAGTTGAACTTATAGTTCACCTTATGGTTTACCTTGTAGTTCACCTTGTAGTTCACCTTGTGGTTTACCTTATGGTTTACCTTATAGTTCACCTTATGGTTCACTTTGTAATTGTAGTTCATCATTATACTGGTCTCCGGGAGGTTGTGTATTTTGAGAGTTTCTAGTGTTTCTTCCTCTCAAACCTCCCAGCGCCGCGACACCCCAGTTTGACAGATTAGCAAGTTCGCGATTCATTACTGTAAGATGTTTTTAAGATGTAATGATATAAATCGGTTACTATATCAACTCTCTTTATATATTTGTATATTTATAAGTAGAATAAAACAGCTAAAAGTCATTTAACATTAGGTTTTCCAAAGTAGTAATTCTGTTCCCCAGGTCAAGTTCTCAAAACCATAATCCTCTTCCCCTCTAGCAGACCTACCAGTAGGTTAAGTCCCTAAAACCATAATCCTCTTCCCCCCTCTAGCAGACTTACTAGTAAGTTAAGTCCCCAAAACTATAATCCTCTTCCCCCCTCTAGCAGACCTACTAGTAGGTCAAGTCCCCAAAACCATAATCCTCTTCCCCCCTCTAGCAGACCTACCAG
>Ga0247760_1000291_pt1 | contig 56002 bp, 67 predicted proteins | sample UWRJL171409R4_FD_179936 | JGI IMG/M metagenome (GOLD analysis project Ga0247760, IMG submission 179936) | Plant litter microbial communities from Arlington Agricultural Research Station in Wisconsin, United States - UWRJ-L171-409R-4 | ecosystem: Environmental > Terrestrial > Plant litter >...
GAACGCCAGCGCATCCGCCAGATCGAACGGAAACTCCAACAAATTCACCTTCTCCAACCACTCCCGATCAAACATATGATGACACCCGCCGCCCTGCGAGACAACCCCCAACAACCGCTCCGCATGCGTATGCCCCACCCGCAGCGAGTAATACCCCCCCGTTGAGAACCCCCAAACCACCACCCTCTTGCTATCAATCTCCTTCTGCTGCTCAATCCAATCCAACAACGAACTCCACTGCCGGTCCGGACTCGTCGGATCCCTCGCCGCGGCAGGCGAGTCCCCCGTGCCCGGAATCTCCACCACAACCGTCGCAACCCCCTTGTCAAGCCACCCCCTCTGCCAAACCGCCAGCTCCGTGCGATGGCCATCCAGCCCCGTGAAGATCACCACCACCGGGACCTGCTTGCCATCCTCCCCCGCACCCGGCGGAAGCAGGTAGTTCACGGGGATTTCCTTCCCCTCGACCGCTTCCAGGGCGTGCACGTGCGGCACGATGACTTCGCGGATAGGGAACTCCATGAGGGCTGCGCCTTTGTAGAACGCTTCCTTGCCGGCAAGCCAGGCTTTGTGCTGTTTTGGGGAGCGGATGGCGGGGAAGCGCGCGATGCGATACACGGCGGACGCGCGGAGGTAGTACTCGGAGGCCTTGGCGGCTTCTCCAGAGGATTCGGCGGCGGCGGCCGTGGCGAGGAGGGCGGAGGCCTTGGGGAAGAAAAAGGAGGCGTAGGTGTCCCAGTCGTAGGGCTCGTGGAGGCCGGCCTTGATGATTTCTTGGGCGATGGGCTCAAAATCTTGGATGCTGCCGAACATGAAGGGGTAGATCCCCATTGCGCACTGGAGGGGTTAGTGGAACTGTGGTTGTTCTTGCGGGGATTTCGGTGCCAAGACATACAGGGGCTTTCCATTTTGTCTCCCAGAGCTTCTCGAACGACTCGTGGTGGACGGCGGGCTTGTTGATGGCGTCGCCAATGAAGTACTTGTGGGCGGCCATGTTTGCGGTGCTGTTTGGTGATGATGCAAAGTTTGTGATTGGGAAGGAACGGTTGACATCAGCAGTGCCCAAAGGAGTCGGACTGAAAGTGGGGGAAGCCGGCGTTTGACCAAACGAATCCCGACGCTACCGTTGCACGTGGTGACGGTCGAATCTGCTTAGAAATATGGCAGTTTCTATTCTGGCGATATGGCTTTACGATTTTGATGTCACCGCCCGCTGGGATCTGCCAAAGAGCCTCAACGAAAGACGATGCCATCTGAGGAAGAGGGTTAGGGTTAAAGTTAAGGGATGGAAGCGAGCGCGGCCAATTGTCCCTTTGTCGAGGGCTAAAATTGCAATGGTGCCTTGCATATGGCAGCGCTAATAAGGGGGGCAACGCAAACAGGAACAACACAGTAGCATTGCCGGTAAATCCATACGGTGGGCCGTCGCCCCTTCCACCTGGATCCGAGAAGCAACACAAATCCAAACCCTGCAGCACCATACTATACCTACTACCTATCTCCCTGATACCTTGGTACCCTACACTCCAACGCAAGCAAACAGATTTTCACACCTTAATATCAACTGGCAGTGCTCACCCGCACATGCCGTCAAGCGCCTGTAAAACGAATTCCGACCGAACACCGCAGCCGCCCTTCCTGTTCTTCGTACAGCCACTCTCAAGCGTTCGAGCGATGGTGTCCATCTTCACCTCGGTTGTTGCGTACTGCATCAGCATGTCATATGCTTTCCTGCACTCGATCTTCCCCCCTCCGTCCAAAGCGCCAGCGTCCTGTTGCCGTTCTGCGTCTTCTTCTGGGCCCAGAGTGGTGGCGACAAGGACCTGTGTGATGTCGGCGGCTGGGTTCTCGGCAAGTCGGGTGAGGAGTTTGCAGGGAGGAATCATGATCTGCTTTTCAGTGTGGCAGACGCGACTGTCTTCGCTTGAAGTTATTGTTACCAAGGTGGCAGTGGGTATATTATGAGTTGCTGCGGCGAGATCTGCTCCATCGCGCATCATCGCGTCGCCAGCATCAGAGTGCGAACTGTCGGTAGGCTTCGATACCTCCGAGTCCATAGTCTCAGATGGCCCCATTCCATCAGAAATGCTGCTTGAGGGCGTCATCCATTCCCTCTCGGCGGTCTCATCCCCTCGACAGGACGCAAGTGCGGCGGCACATCTCCCGGCCTTCAGCTCTATCTGAGCCCGTCGACCGCAGCCTGACACATCCGCATCACCTCCATCGCCACCACACGCGATGCCTTCCCAGCTGTCAACCTCATCAGCGCTGAAGCCAGATAAGCGAAGAAGGTCACGGAGCCGTGCGTTCCTGAGGGCGACCTGTCGCGCTGCGAGTTGCACTTCCTTCGAGGCTTGCACCCCTTGCTCTCGTGCTTCTGCGAGCCGTGACTCGAGGTCCGATACGTATTCTTTACGGCGGGCTCGGTAACGGCGCTTGTTTTCGGTCAAGCGCAGCGTCTTAGTGCAGGCGCCAGGGGTTTGTGACGTGCCAGGGCTCTGAGATTGCCATTAGCCGATTGCGCGAAGACACATGGTGTTGCATTTGGGTCAGGTACTGATGCGAAGCAGTAGGAAACATAAGCTTACGGATATAGCTTGATAGGGGGAATGGGAGTTCTTGCTGATTTCCTTGGCAACCTTGCTCGATGTCGCCATTTTTGTCGTTCAAGATCAATAAACAGGATGAGGAGCTCAGGTTCAACGAAAGAAGCGGGGAAGCAAGCGCGAGTCCTTTGTAATTCTCCCTCGCCCAATCACAATGAGCCGGTCCGTCCACCGCGACTCCTGGTTTTGTGCCGACGGAAAACTCCGGCCCTTCACCTCATCGCCAATTGGCTGACCCACAGTGCAAATCGACGCGGGAGAGACCTGCAGCTCACCGCACTAGTGCTGCAGCCAGCGCATCCCTGGTACGCTAAAAGCTGGCCAATAATGAGCCAGCTGTCCGTCCATTGCTGTTAATCCCCTAACCCACACCCCCCTGGGGGAGCCTGAGGGTATCGAACATAAAGCAGGGCAAGAACTGCCACTGCGGTCTTGCCAGAACCGGGCAAAATAAAACATTCTTGAACTATTTCCACCCAATGGCGAGACAAACAACATTGGAACCTTCCCTCGCCGTGTCAGATGAGAAGAAAGCCGATGTCGAGTCCCAAAGCAAGACACCCGACGTCGACGTTGCCCATGACCAAATCTCACCGACGCCAGACGTCACATCTTCCGACGTCGACCCCGACCACGACCACGACAATGGCGGACTCAGCGATAACACCAAGGTCCCCAAGCTGTCATACGCACGGCTGTTCTGGTTCTTCTTCTACAACTTTGGTCTGTTCGCCTGGGGTGGCCCCGTCGCGCAGATTGCTCTGATCAAGGAGAAGCTCGTGATTCAGGACAAATGGATAACCCTCGCCCGCTTCCAGCGAGTGTTCTCAGTCTACCAGATCCTCCCTGGTCCCGAGGCTGCCGAGCTGTGCATGTTTTTCGGCTGCCTGTCAGCAGGGCGGATCGGTGGTATCATTGCTGGGGTAGCATTCGCCCTCCCAGGCTTTGTGCTGATGCTCTTGGCGAGCTACCTGTACTCACTGGCTGGATTTGAGAACAAGTACTTCAATGCCTCCTTCCGGGCTCTGCAGCCTATTGTGGCAGCGATGGTACGGACCTACTTTCAATTTCAGCTGTCTAAAATCATGACATGGAGCCGCAGAAGATAGCATTTCTAACACACAACCCCAGATCCTACGAGCAGCCCACAAAATAGCCGACCACTCCGTGCGCAAGCACGACAGCAAGAAAATCGACCCCTTCCTCGTCATCGCCGCCATCTGCACCGCAGCCAACATGGCCCTCCGCATTAATATCTTCATATCCCTTGGCCTCTACGGCGTAATCTACACCCTCATCGCCCGCCGCCTCTGGATCCCCGCCGGCGCCCTCTTCGTCCTGCAATACGTGGCCTACTCACTCTACGTCGCCTTCAAGGGCGTGCCTTCACCCGTCTCCCTAGCCCTCGGGATCGCCAAGACCCCTTCCCTCATCAACCTCTTCGTGTTGGGACTTGTGGCTGGCTCCCTGTCGTTCGGTGGGGCCTACACGGCTATTCCGTTCGTGCAAGTCGAGGCTGTGCTGATGGGGGCGTGGTTGCCGCAGAGCGTGTTTATTGATGCTATTGCGGTTAGTAACATTTTGCCGGCGCCGCTTGTCATATTTGCGACGTTTGTGGGGTTTCAGGGCGCGTACTTGGCTGATGGGTCGCTTGGGAATGCGTTTTCGGCGGCGGTTGTTATCACGCTGGGGATATTCTTCCCGTGTTTTTTGTTTACGATTGCGGGGCATGAGTTGTTAGAGACGTTAGTTCGGAATAAGGTTAGTGGCTCTCATCCGCACAATTGTTCATCGTGGGTAAATTCTGAGATGATCTTGCTGACATTGAAAACAGTTCTTGGCGAGCTTCTTCGACGGCCTATGCGGCTCAGTTATCGGCGTCATAGCCGTCATAGCGATGCAGATTCTGAAGGCTAGCGTCGAGGGTTCATTGGAAAGGGTGAAGGGGAAGCCTGTAGGCGAAGCCATCACCACGACTGCCCAGGTCGGCCCGGCCGCTGTGCTGTACATTCTGGCTCTTGTGGTTCTGTACAAGTTCACCAACAAGTACACGGCGCTTCTGCTAGTGATTATCGGTGCCGTTGCTGGCCAGTTTCTATTTGTAGACTAGATTTCCTGTGGTTGGAGCACGGACGAAATCATGCACAAATGCGTCTTGGTCCATTTCTATTACTCGTCTAAGCGTCGATTCTTGTTGGTTCGCTTTCTGCCATCTCGGACCAGCAATACGATTACCCCACGAGCAGTCATTTCTATCAGACCTGGCCCTATGCCGCATTCTTTTCTGTCGCTCCACCTCGTCAATGTCGTCGTGCCACTCACACGCCTCCCTAGTCTCCAGCCCTCCCAGAACGTTGACCCGGCACCAGGTCAGGTGCCATTTTCTCAGCCCCGTAACATTCGTCGATATGTTCCATAAACTCCTCGTATGATCGGGCGCGCATCCGCAGAGGCATAAGAAGACCATTGGCTACATGTCCAGCGTCGCGTATGACATGCCAAGACAGGTCGTCAAAAAAGCTGTCGAGGCTGCCGCAGTGCATGGCTTGTAGATAAACACAGCCCTTGCAAATGAAGCCGCCTCGGTCAGGGAATGCAAGGTCCGGGCGCTTGGGGTTGTGGAGCAGCATGGCGCCGTTGAAGACACGGATAAACGGCGTCTCTATCGGAAGTGTTGGGTAGCTGATTAGCATCTTCTGCCGCCATGGGTGGTCTGGAGAGTCAAGTTCGCCAGCGAGCGCCTTCTGTCGCCAGAGCTGGTTGAATCTGTCAACGGCCTGTCCCACTTGCCAGGGCTGGGCTGGGCCTCCGGGCCGAGGATCGTACGAATTCTGCGGGAAGCGGAATGCCTCAAGGCCACGGAAGCATCCCCAGCAGCATCTGTCGGCGGTCGGGAGGAACAGATAGGGGCCATAGTTGGGACATGCCGCGCACGTTGTGGACCGAAGGGCCTGGTGAATGTTGGAAACGGAGGTCTGAAAGCCTGTTACGGCCGTGGCAAGAGCGGCGCGCCAGTGTAGAGCAATGGAGTTCTGGTAGTCACGTTGTGATAGCACCAGTTCGCGGCACTGAAATGAAACTCGCGCCAGACGTGTGCACGACTTCAAGTCCAGATGGCCGATGATTTGGTCGAATATCTCTGCGGGAAGGCGGCCAATTGGGCCTCGGAAAGTCGACGGGATCCTCTGAGGCAGAAAAGTGGGTGCGCTGGGTCTGGGAATCTCGAAGATGGCCACCTGTTGCAGTGTCATCCCGTCGGTCAGGCCGGCTAGGCGTGCCCATACGAACGGGATGTCTTCCTCCTCGGGACGCCATGATAGCCTCGAGATGAGCGACTCGGGGTCGCGCGTAGTTGGAGGCCTCGAGGCCATGCTGGTTGCAGTGGGAAAAGCGGTGACGGTGCGTTGCCGCCCCACACCTCGGACCTTGGGAGCTTGGAGGTTGAAATGCTGTGCGGGGTTTGTTGGGGCAACAGTCACCTGACGTGAGAGCAGGCAGGGATTAGGGCAAACCGCAAAGACACTAAATGCACACCTGGGCGCCCCCTGATGAACAATGTCAACAACAACGACGGAGCCTTGCAACAGTGGAGCCGGTGCACAGTGTGAGATAACAGAAAAAACATTACGATGCACAGTTTCTCCAATGTTATGTCTTACCTTTGTGATTTTGTGTTTGACAGCCAACACAAATTCGACTTCCACCTTCAAAGTTCAAACTCTCACAGCAATCACATATCGGATGGGTCCCAGAACTGCAATTTCAATACTATTGCTGTTGACAGTTCTGGGATCCAGTCAGATCCCAGTAGTTATTTACAACCAACCCTCTGCCGGCGGCCTTCCTCCCACACATCACAGAATACACACCACTATTTGTTGCTCGCCCCAGAATATCACTAATCAACATAGTTTGAGTCGCTGTTAATATGTCAGTACCAAATACCCTACCAACTTAACTACCTAAATATCACCTCCAACCCTTCGTCCGGCTTGAGTATCGGACTTAAACACGAGCTTGATCTCGATCTCGTGGGCCATCATCCCATCTCCACCGAACCGGTCCAAGTGAAAACTCGACCCCAGCTCGATGATAAGAATTTTGAACCCTTGAATGGAAAAGGCCCGCCCAATGTAAATGCGCGGCCCATGGCTGAAGGCAGTAAAGGCCCACGGATCGGGGGCGGCGGCCTCGCTGTCTGACTCCGACAGGCTGTCCCAGAAATTGGGCCGGAACTTGCCGTAGCTAGAGCACCATAGGGCCGGGTTCTTGTGGATGACGCTTAGCTGCATCAACACCATGGTGCCCTTTGGTATCAGCACGCCTTGGGCCACAACATCGTGCATGACCGAGCGCGCCACGTTGACCCCCGGGCACTGCGCGCGGACCGCCTCACTTGTGAAGTTGTGTAGATAGTGCAGCGGCTCAATGTCAAGGCCGGAGAACAGGTATGGTACATGTGCTGTACTGACCTCCAATGCAAACTCCCCTACCGCCACGTCTCTGCAGATTTCGATGTCGCGAAGCGCTTGGTAGTCTGCTGCCTCGCTCCGATGGGCGTCTCTGCCAGCGCACGGTGCTAGCGTCGGTAGCAATCGTCTAGCATCATGCTGGTTCTGTCAAGGGCTTGTTAGGTGGACATGCCGCCTGCCGTTCACTGCAGTACATTGATGATGTTGAAGTCAACGCCCATCATCTGGATGTCGTTTACGTTGAGCGACAAGAGGGGTTTGCCGTGATTTCCTGCATTGAGGGGTGCCGGTCCACGTGGACCAGAATATCGACGCTCTATGCGTAGTGCATCTGGACACCAGGAGCTTCCAGCCTCCACTCATGTCCAGCGACCCATCCAACTGCTCTGCCACCACATAATCAGAGTCCCACAGCGATGGACTGAAAGTTTCTGATGACCCCGAAGTCGTTCCCGGAAACGGTTTGTTTGGGTTCTGTGAAGGTAGCATAGCCGCCAGGCACCTCTATCATCCTCCCCGCCTCCAAATCTCAGTGGTTGGCCGTTCCTCGCGAAGCTGACAGCTGGCGATTCACCACGTTGCGCGTTGAGCGTGGCGATGAAGTAAAGCTAAATCCGCGAGCGCTGCAAACTCGTACCGACATTGGCTTCAGAGGCCGCGTCCTTCAGCCCTCATGGTGAATCAAGTTGCCATGACCGTGGCTGTGAGTGAGGCTGCCATGAACGTCCACACCCGTGAGATCATAGACGGCGCCTCTATCCAGCATCATCTTGGCTAGCGGATCGCCAAATTCAACACCCCAATTGCCGCGATCTTCGAGGTAACTTGAAAGAGGCTTCTTGCCATGGACGTCTGCTTGGTCGACATCCGCCCCCCTGACAATTGAGAGCTCAACAATATCTTTGCTTTCTGTCCGGAGAACGGCGACCAATGGCGTCTGGCCAACAAGTGAGCCGTCGGGCTCATTAACATCCGCCCCCCGGCTAAGGAGCAACTCAACCATTTCCTCATTCCTGGCGTGGACTGCGGTGATCAGTGGTGTTGGATCAGATGAGACCTTAATCTTGGCATTCCCCGTCCACTTTATGTCGGCCCCATGATCGAGCAGCTTCTGCGTAATATTAGCCGCATCACCAGAGATAACGGCTTGGGAAAGAGAAGTCCGTCCATCACTATCCCGGGAGTTGGGGTTGACGCCCGCTTTCAGCAGGAAATCGATCGTATGTGCACGCCGGTTCTGTATTGCGAGTAACAGAGCCACCGATGGCTTCCATTGGTCATCGAGGCGTCCTAAAATCGATTCAAAGACATCGGTGCGGTCCTTCTCGACCATTCCGTCCACGATATGCCCTATGAGCTCGTCAGTGGCGTGATCGGATTCATTGAAACGCTTCGCGATCTTCGGGCCCTCGTCTTTGATTGCCGCTTGAAAAAGGTCATTGATTTGCGCCTTGTCGTAATTAATGAGTGAGAACAAGGAATTGTTCGGGTATCTTGTTGTATCCCCTCCGGACAGCGTGGAGGAAAAGAGAGGCTGATACTCGCTGGTTATATTGGTAGCCGAGCAGGAAGCCGACCATGTCCCCGTGTCTCTCCCTTGGTTTCCGCCTGGCACTTTGAGGGACCCAATGTGAAGGAAATGGCCGGTTGTAGTAGTGCCCCAGAATTGACTTACGTGTATCGCGGGATCCCGTGCCGATGGCTGCTACGAAAACGAGGGAGTAAACAATGCCCTTGAAGAGGGACAGAAGATGGTCCAGCGACGTTTGCTTCCTAGAGGCTATCGCAGAAATTAAAGAACTGCACATTGGGTTGGTTTCCAAAAGCTGCCTCCATTAATCAAGGTAAACGTCGATCAAAGACAGTCGCCCGTTTGATATGGCAATTTCGAGGGGTTTTGTGCAATCCAGTGACGGTTTATTATGCAAGAGAAGTCGAACGATGGTACCGTCTTCTTCATGAGGATCCCGTCTTGCCAAGTCAGAGAGGAAGAGGCTTGTGCCGTCGGGTTTCAGTTTGATGCGGTCAAGTAACTGCGGAACCCATCGGGCGGGGTCGGAGTTCTTTGCTGTCCACAGAATGATATCACGGCGCAGTTTCCCGAGATCTTGAATAAGTTCGGTTAAAGTTAAAACCGGAAGTATATGCTTTGGGGCACATAAGATGGTTCCAAGTGCAAGGAATCGAGTCACATCACGCAAAACCTCCGGAAGCGGCTTTTCGTAGTTTGGGAGAAAGGCAGTGTTATCGCAAGCATCGGATAATATACCGAGAAGGGCATTAATTTTGTCCCTAGGATCCGTCGCTTCGCTCACTGCAAACTTGGCTATCAGGGTGTGTAGATCGCGTCCTTCGCTTCACCAAGAGACTTTCCTCAGGTGACCTGGCATGACGTCAAGAACAGCCTGGATGGTTTTGTGAGGAGTTGTGTCAAGAATCGATAGCATTCGGACGAAAGTCTTGGTAGAGATGGACCGCCAGCCACAGACGATCACGGCGGCTCGTGCGCTTGCGACCTCTTGGATAATCCAGACTCTCCGGAACCAGCGCCGTTGGAGGAGATCCTCGAAGGCAGAACGGTACAAGTCGGATGCGTCAGAGGTTGGCGAGGACAAGGAGTGTTGCCAGAAGTCGAGAGATGCCTTTGGGTCGATCGATGAGGCCGAGTCCTCATGTATTTCGTTCATCTTGTCCATCAGGCGGTCGACCTCAGCAGTGCTTAACCCCAGCCAGATGACAACCTACTCAGCATTTTTGTAGACGCTGCGCATTTGCCCGACCTGGTGGCCTCTCTCTTTCTCGCTGTCCTGGTCGATGCAGATGGCGTCAACGTCAACCCACAGAATTCAGTCGCGATCCTCCCGACGCAAGTGCCGCAGTGCCGAAAACAGGTTGTCGGTTATCTTGAATGGGCATCTGTCGAGAGTAATCTCGGCGGCCTTGTAGGATCCGCCCTAGTGGTATGACAGGGCTTCGTAGGGAACGCCTTCGACTTCGTGGAGCCAGGTTTCGAAAAGGCGGCATTCCACAGGGTCGGTGAAGCAGCCGCGGCCGAGATAGACAAGACGGATTGCGTCGGTGGCGAGATCGGTGTGTTTGTATTTGTATGTCGTGGCGCTCGAAGGGGAAGCCATCTTCTCGGTTTGTCGTGCCCTGGTCCTGCGCTTGGCAAGGGTGATCCAGCCGGTCGGTGTTGAGCAGGGGTTCTGAGGCGGCGCCGCGTACTGGGGAGGGATTTGGTGGATGCACGCCGTTTTCGCACGCCTTGCTGACATGCAATGCAATTGGAGCAACCAGAGCAAACACCCCAAGTGAGATCAATGAGATTGGTCGCGTTGTGCAGTGTGTGGGATGGGGAGATTTCTCGGCCAGCTGCCGTTGTTGCCCGATTCCTGTATCTCACCCTCCCAGAAAATTCCGAAGGGCCGGAGCGCAAAGAAACTGGGTCAACTGCTTAACGTGTTCATCAGGTATTTCTATAGTGCTCGTGTTTCTGCGTCGCAGCACTGTGGCGCTGCAAGTTGCAAACACTGGAGGCAGCGGCGAAGGGCTGCAAAAGTACTACTTTGGTAGCATCTCGCGCCCACCATCTTCGTCATGGCTTTTTTCTCTCCGTTTCGGTACCTGAGCCCCCCTTCTTGCTTCAGAGATCTTTCCATCCTTCTCAGCCGGCCTATTTCTGTTAAGCAGAGTTGAGCTTCGGCAACCTGGCAGCCTTATTTTCACCGGGATGACGATATGACTCTAAACGCTGTGTCGGCATGACACGCATCAAACCCCTCGAAGATTTTCCAATCAATTTTTAGGTCACGGTTAACACCGCGATAACCACTAATGGCCGACCATGCCATTCCATCCCATGGCGAGCCGGTGGAAAAGGACGCAGTACGAACCTTGCTGCACTTCCCTCGCTTTCCGGCCGAGCTGCGCCTCCAGATGTGGCTGGAAGTCCTACCGAGCGATGTTAGGCCCCTGTGTGTTCCCTTATCGCGGAGAATGCTAGGAACAATAGGATGGGCCTTTCTCATCTGCTGAAGTCGACGTTAATTCCCGCCGCCCTAGCTTGGTGTTTGCCCCGACAAGCTCTGCATCAAAATCGACCTCGCCTTGGCGCTTGTCAACCACGAAGCTTATGATGCCGCCCTTGTCTGGCTGCGCCGAAACGACCTGAAGCTGAGGGTTTCTCGCAATGACGGACATCGCCCGCACCCCGTCGCGATCCGCACGTTCGAGTCACAGCGCGACCTGCTGTTTGTTCCGCGCCAGCGATGGGGCCACTTTATGCACCCCTGCCATTTTGATGACAACTGGGATGCGGTCGCTACGCCGGCCAGCGTTTCTCACATTACTATCACCGACAACATCGATGATCCAAGGGCTGGGTTTCACTGGAGTCTATTGCACCCGAATTACTCTGCGGCACGCCCGAAGCCGTCGTTCATTGGCCGTGGCCATCATCTGATAGAAGATGTGGGTTGGTGGGACCGCATGTACAGTTCTGGGCTAACACGGAGTTGGTGTACGTTCAGGATTGTTCCAAAGATAATTACTCTGGCTTGTACACACGCAGCATTGTATACCTGGATACCCGCCTTTGTCGCTGTGGGATTATCGAATTGAGGAACTTGTTGGAAATCAGACCGATAGGACTGAGGCACATGCAGTCAAACACCATGATGTATAATGAGGTTGAGGCCAAGGTCACAGACGGAACGCTCAGAGGCCGTGTTGCGAGCTAGGTACCTCAATGAAAGCTCGGGGAGAGCAGGAGACTGACATGACGAGATTCTGGATTTGGAATGGTACAGGGCTGTTGGCAAAGAACCAAGATCGTGCGTCTTCACCTGCAATGTGGACGGGGCTCACAGCAGCAACTCGCGGTGCCAGAATAACTTTGGTGGAGGTCAGGGTACGACTTCGCTGGTATGATTGGTTCGCATCGCCCAGCCCCTCAACTAATCGCGGGCACGTCGGGTGTCGTCTCGTCATATATCACAAGAGCACTAAATTGAACGATAGCCCAAATGAATTACCCAGTCGGGCACCAACCTCAAATTTGAAGCTGACATGACTGAGCCAACTCCCGACGCGTTGTCCGAGCGGTGGCGCTGACCTGCAGCTGAGTCGCCGAATCACGGCTGTTCTGAAATACACCCAAAAAGCGGTGTTGCGTGCGGGCCGATCGCTGAGAGGGCCGGAATCTGCCGGGGACGAAACAATCAGCCCTGCCACCCTCCCTTGCATCTGTCGGGTCTGGGGATGGCTGTCGAATCGGGCGGTCCATCACACACCACCGCTTTCCCAGTGGCTTGCTGAGAGAACTCGTTGTGCAACCGCTCCACGGACCTCCGTCTGGCCAACCAGGTGGGCGACGATGGTTAGAGCCAACATGGAACAGAAGTATTTATCTTTGTTGTGCCCTTCCACTGCTTGCATTCCGGGCAGACCGCAACGCTTCAGCAAATCTTCATCACGTGGCCAGTGTGACGTATCGCCAATATGGCTGCTGAAAGCGAGAAGACCAAGGACGCCGCGCTTGTGGAGCAGGGGCAGATCGAAAGCAAGGATGGTGTCAACAGCTCTGCATCGTCGCAGCATTTGGCCGATGGCTCAGTGCTGTCGCCCCAGCCGTCGACCAGCCCCGATGATCCTCTCAACTGGTCCTGGGCAAAGAAGCACGCCGTCATGTTAGCTCTCATCCCGGGGTGCATGCTCAGCGACTGGTATGTACCGCACCGCAACCATCTCCAACACCGATACCAATACGACCAACTAACCATGCATCAGGACACTGACGTGGGGAACCACCGTCTTCGAGATGCAAGCTCCCGAATGGCACATGAGCATCGAAGCCGTCGCCCAGTCCGTCAGCCCCGGCATCTTCATGCAAGGTCCCGGCGGTCTCCTCTCGGTGCCCCTCTGCCAGCGCTACGGCCGCCTGCCCGTCCTCTTCTGGTCGCAGCTCCTCTCCCTGGCCTTCACTATTGGCGCGACCTTCGCGCCCGACTATGCCTCCTTCACGGCCATGCGCACGCTGCAGGGCTTCTTTGGCGCGCCGCCCCAGGTCATCGGCATGTCCATCATCCACGACATGTTCTTCTTCCACGAGCGCGCTCGCAAGATCAACATCTGGGCGGCGTCGTTCCTGGTCGGGCCGTACCTCGGCCCTTTCATCTCGAGTCTGCTGCTCCTCCGTCTCAGCTGGCGTCCTGACTTTGGCGTGCTGGCTGGCTTCTACGCCTTCAGCTTGCTGATGGTCATTGTCTTCGGCGACGAGACGCTGTTTGACCGCACGAATCTCGAAAAGCAGCCCGCGAGCGGCGAGCGCGTGGCTGTTGGAGGAAAGCGCCGGCCGTTTTCTGTCGCGCGCCACGTCTCGCTATTGCTGGGAATCGAGGGGTTCCGCACCGCCGAGGGTCGTCCCAAGGTGTGGACTGTTTTTGTGCATCAGTGCTCGCTGCTGACGAGGCCGTATCTCTTCCTCCCGACGGCACTGTTCGTGATGCCCATCACGATGTGGACGATTGGCATGGTGTCGACCATCTCGCAGTTTGTTTTGCCTCCGGTCGTGGCTGGGGGCTACGGGTTCGGTTTGGTTGCGCTGGCGATGCTGTACTTTGCGCCCATGATCGGGACGCTTGTGGCGGAAGCGTGGGGCCACTGGTTCAATGACTTTCTCGCGCGACGGTACATGGGCCGATACAGCCTCGAGTGCCGGCTGTTTGCGGTGTACCCTGCCGTTGTGGTGGGCGTGGTGGGGTTGATTGTGTTTGGACAGACGCTGCAGCACCACCTGTCATGGGTCGGACTTGCCTTCGGCTGGGCCATGGTGTGCTTCTGCACGCTGGCCAACATGACGGCCATCTCGGCGTACCTGCTCGATTGTCTGCCCGACCATGCGGCGCTTACCGGGGCCTGGCTCAACTTTTGGCGCGTCATTGGTGGCTTTACTGTCATTTACTTCCAGATTCAGTGGGTGCATCGCAACGGGCCGGGCGTCAGCTTTGGATGCCAGGCTGTGGTCATTGCTGGGGCTGCGTTGGCTGTTGTTGCGACACAGATTTGGGGGAAGCAGTGGAGGGCGAAATTTCCGGCGCCTGCGCCTGAAAATTGATCGGTTGGACACAAGTAACAAAGGTAAAAGATGGGGATATTGAGACATTGTAACTGCAGTCTTTGTCTCCTCATACCGTAGTTGTGCGGTGAAGATAACACTTTAACACCTTTGATTAGAACAACAAGGCCTGAACTGTTACATGAATTGTTACATGAAATGCTTCATTTCCATTACAAAATGCCGTATTCACTTTGTGAGAGGCCTTCACTACATTATAATGGGAGATGGTCTACAATAACCAAAACCATAGGTGGTCTTCGCGGTATTGATGTCTCTTTCCCAATGGCTGAGGGAGACCCTCAATGTTTGATCCGATAAATTTTGCAAGTGGTAGGAGCACAACACTCTTGGGAGGCACCCGACGGGATGGCCAACATGACCGCCGCTCTTTCCCCGCCTGCAACAGAGACAACGGCCACATCACGCCACCCTTCGAAACGTTTCATCCGGAACTGGACAAACTGTCACATCTTCTCTGGAAACTGCAGTCACCGGAATGCTCGCGATTTACTGGCACAGCCAAAACCTTTTATAAGGCACCTGCCTGACACCTTCACGACCCCACTCACTCACCTTCGCCATGTCGCCCATAAATACCGTCTTGATCGCCAACCGAGGCGAAATCGCCGTCCGAGCTGCGCGTACTTTGCGGCGGATGGGAATCAGGTCGATCGCGATTTACACCCACGACGACCCCCACCACAGTTCCTTCACGGATCTCAAGTGTCTCCTCGACGGGACCTCGCTCTCCGAAACCTACCTCAACATTGAGAAGATTGTGCGCATTGCAAAAGATGCCGGTCACGGTGTGGACGCCGTCATTCCCGGCTACGGCTTCCTGTCCGAGGATCCAGTCTTTGCGACGGCGGTTGAGGAAGCTGGCTTGGTGTGGATCGGCCCGACACCTGAGCAGATGCGAGAGCTGGGGTTCAAGGATAACGCTCGCAGGCTGGCTATGAAGCTCGGAATACCTATCCCGTCCGGGAGCGAGTGCATTCCTGGGAAAAACGTCGAAGATGCTATTGCGCTTGCTCGGACATTCGGCTGGCCGGTCATGCTAAAGCATTTTTCTGGGGGCGGTGGCAAAGGAACGGCGCTTTGCGAAAATGAACAAGACTTCCAGAACGCTTTTGCTCGCCTCAATCAGGAGAGTGAGAGCGAGGGCGGTTTGTTCATCGAGCAGTGTATCCCCCACGCACGTCATATCGAGGTCCAGATTCTGGGGAACGGAAAGGGAGACGTCTTTGCCATCGGCGACAGGGACTGCTCTGCTCAGCGGCGGCAGCAAAAGATATTCGAGGAGTGCCCGGCACCATTTGTCCCGGAGAGCACGCGTGAGGCCATGAAGAGCGCAGCGTTGCGAATGGCTGCCTCTGTTTCCTACCGCGGCGTCGGAACGGCCGAGTTCCTCCTGGAAGCCAACTCGGGGGGTTGGTTCTTTCTTGAGTTCAACGTCCGGCTTCAAGTCGAGCACGGTGTGACGGAGGCTGTGTTTGAAGTCGACTTGGTTGAGTGCATGGTCAACATCGCACGCAACATCGAGCTTTCTGATGTTGCTAGAGTACCCCGAGGTGTGGCATTCGAGGCTCGCATGTATGCCGAAAGCCCCGTACAGGACTTCCGCCCGTCGACGGGGAAGTTGCTCCAAGCGGACTTTTCTAGTGCAAAAGATGTTCGCGTCGACACTTGGATCTCGCCTGGAGTGGAGGTCACAGCTTCGTACGACCCGCTACTGGCCAAGGTTATTGCGTGGGGCGAGAGTCGGGAAGAGGCAGCGTGTAAGCTGGACGCCGCCCTTAGCACGATACGAATCATCGGGGTCGAGACGAACATCCATTATTTACGCCATGTCCTTAGAATCCCAACCGCCACTATCACGACGCGCGGCTTAGAGAACATTCCGTACACGTCACCAATCATCGAGGTCCTTGAGCCTGGCGGGGCGACCAGTGTTCAAGACGGTTACGCCCGCGTGGGCTGGGGTGAAGGCATACCTCCCTCGGGACCTATGGATAGCTTGTCTTTCCGGTGCGCCAATATGCTCGTGGGAAATGACTTGCGCGCCGCCGCGCTAGAATGCACGGAGCGTGGCCCGGTACTCCGATTCCACTGTGCTCGCACCGTTATCCTTATGGGTGGTAGGGTGGAGGCCTTGGTGGATGGCGAGCCAGCGCCAATGGCAGAGGCATTCCTCGTCGAGGCTGGCAAGACGCTCGCTATTGGGATGGTGAAGTCAGGCCGGCGCGTCTACTTGGCTGTTTCGGGTGGCATCAATGTTCCGTGGGTCTTAGGAAGCCGCTCGACGTTCCCGCTCGGCAAGCTGGGCGGACTAAACGGGCGGATGCTGAAGCCTGGAGACCTTCTATGGCTTTTCTACTCCGACAGTCAAAAGTTGAAAAACCTAACAAAAGCCCAATCCCTGGCATCTATGGCAATCTCGCCTCCATACGTCAATATTCCGGAGTCTAACCCCGTGGCGCCAACTGTGTGGCGTGTTGGCGCGATGGCTGGCCCACACAGCACCCCAGAGTTCATCACGCCGCCGTCACTCCAGGAGTTATTTTCTGCTAATTGGGCTGTTCATTACAACAGCAGTCGACTTGGCGTGCGTCTGACAGGGCCCTCTCCCAAGTGGGCGCGCGCGACTGGTGGCAACGCCGGCCTCCATCCGAGCAACATCCATGACAGCCCCTATGCTATCGGCAGCATCAGTTTCACAGGTGATGCGGCCGTCGTTCTCACATGCGATGGTCCTAGTCTGGGCGGGTTTGTTGTCTTTGCTGTGATCCTGCAGTCAGAGATGTGGAAAATCGGACAGGCGCGACCTGAAGATATTGTGCAACTCGTGGTCGTCTCTGAGGCACAGTCGTCTGTTCCTAGCGAGATGTCTCAAAGGGTACATTCGGCCGATAGAATTCGAATCGACGGCAACCTAATGTTACGAACAACAATCATTGGTCAGTCTCCCGACTCACTCTTGTGCCGGCCGGCTGGTGGCTGCGCCGTGCTCCTCGAGTTCGGCACGGAAGACGGCTTTGACATCCGACAGACGATGCGAATCGCAGAGCTCATGGAGGCACATCGAAAAAGGCCGATCCCTCGCGTTGTGGATCTCGTGGCAGGCGTGCGCACGCTACTCGTCCGGCACGACACGACACACTCGAGGTTCGTCATTAGGAACCTGGAGAAATGCCTCGAATCAATCACCGCGGCAAGCCAACTTTCGCTTAACTTCCCATCCCGGGTCGTGGAACTCCCGCTTGCCTTCGATGACATGCGCTCCCGTGCCGCCGTGGACCGCTACGCGGCAACCATCCGTCGCGAGGCGCCATACCTGCCCAGCAATGTCGATTTTCTCAACACCCTTAACTTTGCTGACAGCATCGATACCCAAGAGAGCAGTGTCGAGGATGTTCTACTCCGGTCCGAATTCATGGTCCTCGGTCTTGGCGATGTCTTCCTCGGATCGCCGCTCGCTGTGCCGCTTGACCCGCGTCATCGACTGCTGGGAACCAAGTACAGCCCGACGCGAACCAGCACGCCTCGCGGATCGGTCGGTATTGGCGGCCAATATCTCTGCGTGTACGCGGCTGAAGGCGGACCGGGCGGGTACCAGCTCGTTGCGAGAACCGTAGGGAATATCTGGGACGAAGCAAAGGCGTGGTCCGGCTCACTTAGCATGCCAGAGGACGTTGCTCGACTTCACAGCTCTGCTGAGGAGGAAGGTGGAGCACAGGCCCCTTGGATGTTTCGCATTCTTGACCGGATTCGCTTCTATCCTGTCGATGAGGCTGTACTTGATGACGCTGAACGAAACGGGACTGAAGCGGATCTTGTGAAGATCGAGGACGGGACCTTCGATGTAGCCGCCTATGAGATGTGGCTAGCCGAGAACTGCAAGGAATCCTTGCGGATCGAGCGGGAGCGGAAGGAACATGCCGAACGCTTGGGGTTTGACAAAGCGCTATCAGAGTCGGTTGGGTCTATAGGGAATGAGGTCAACTCCGCCCTACGGAATACTGAGAGCGAGGCTGGGGATACCGAGCCGGCCGATGGCGTGAGGGTCAAAGCTGGGATGCCCGGACGGTGTCTCAAGTATCTCGTCAGTGTGGGCGACACTGTTGCTGTAGGGGACGTCCTGGTAAGTTCGAATCTAGGCCTGAAGCCCGTTTAATAGAGCTGATAGTTGGGGCAGATGTACATCGAGTCGAGCAAGATGGAAATTCCCATCTGTGCGCCAGTGGCGGGAACCTGCATCCGCATCTTGGCGGCAGTGGGTGATATCCTGCGGGTGTCTGACTGTGTCGTCGTCTTGGCGCCGGCGTCATGAGGTAAGCCTGGACTATGTCGCACTCAGGGGCGTAAACGTCACGTCTACGTCCCACTCAAATGTCTTGGATTTAAGTTTTCCAGCGGCGTGATAAACTCAGTGTAGCCTGGGGAAGACTGACTATTAGTAGGGCAAATTTCCGCAGCGGCAAATACCACGGCACAATAACATTTGCTCGCCCCTTGCAGGGACGGTGCAAGAGTTTGGGTAACTTTGCGGGGCAGCCGGTATTCAAGTCCGACAATGTACGCCCATTTGGGAGGAAAGTTCGCTCCGAACTGGGCATCAAAGAAGTACTAAACGCGGAATGGAACGGATGGGTTAGACTGCTGTTATCCGGCCCTATTGGCGCCCGCCAGGTGGTTGTTCAGGTTGGTCAATAAGTGGTCTTTGCTCCGTGGAAACTTTAGTGGTACCGCGGGTGTTACATGGTCACTTTTTGCGTTGGAAGCGGAAATGGTGGTAGGTCTGCTGAACGTTCAAGTAAGGTTTCTTTTCATTTGAAATATATTGCGTGTAGGTCCCTGAACCCTGCATTCCCGTGGAAGAAATATGTTTGTTTGACCGAGCTCCGGAATCCTGGGCCGAGTTCCCAGGCCTTCCCGATGTCTTCATTACGGAAGCACGGGGTGCTTCTCCTTCTGTCTCCACTGTCGGTTGCCGGCGCATTTACCGCCTTTCAGCCAATATGTACGGCGCCGCCGGAGGGCGTCAGCTTCGTGGTCATCCCCAACTCTCGCGGCACTCTGGAGATCATTTGGGGCTGCGTTTTCGCCATCTTCGCTTGCACCTGGACGGTCCACCACCCGAATGTCCCGCACCAGCGACGCAAGGGACCCCGCAGATATTCCGAGAATTTCAGACTGGATCTTCGAGACTTCTGGGAAGCGACGAAACTCGCTCTCTACACGGTGATCGCCCCGGAGGCGATCGTGGCTGTCGCCTGCAGCGAACTTCTATCAGCATATTGGATCCGGGGCGAGGTGGAGCGCATTGCGGAGAAAAAGCGGGCTTGGCATCGGAGCCGGCCAAGTCGGGAAGCCCCTGCTCCGGTGGATCCGGAAGTACCGCCAAGTCCGGTCTGCTCGGAGGGCCCAAGTCACGGAAGCTCTACTGCTACCGCGAGCCCCCGCCCCGAGAGTCTCACCACAATACAGGAACGGCGTAAGTCGTTTGTTGATGACTACAATGAAAGATCCGACGATGGCGACTCATGGAGAATATCCGAAATACAATACGCAAACATGGGTGGATTCACGACCATGGTCGAGGGTCCTACCCCCGGAAAGCGCCCCAGCCTCTACCACCTCACGGCATTCGAAATCCTCAGCATGTGGGAGGACGGCAAACTGCTCAACGGCCTCCCGCGAATCGACGAAGACGAGCTCTATGACCGGTCGAAATGCGACCTCTTCCTCAAAACCCTCGCCGTCGTCGAAATCCTCTGGAGCGTCACCCAAGTCGTGACGCGCCTCGGCCGCAAGCTCGCCGTCTCGCCCATGGAACTCGCCGTCCTCGCCTTCTCCTCCTGCGCCGTCCTTATCTACGGCTTCTACTGGATGAAGCCCAAAAACGTCTACACCTCCGTCAACGTCCCCCTGCTCTCTGCTAACCTCGTCCGCCCATCCACCCTCGCCTCCCACCGCAAGCACCACGAGGTCCACATCGTCAGGGAGTTCCTCCTCCCCCCACACATTCCCAAATCCCACCATATCCGCGCCCCCGGCTCCCCCCTCAGCAGCGTCACCTCCCTGCGCATCCCGCCCAACAACCACTACGCCAACACCGCCCCGCGCATCGCAGGGTATTTCGCCGCCGCCCTCTTCGGCGGCATCCATGCCGTAGCATGGAACTTCCAGTTCCCCTCCCGCACCGAGCTCGTCGCCTGGCGTTGCGCGACCGTGTACACGGCCATCTACGGGCCGATTGTGTTCTCGCAGGACTTTATGCTGAGGACGCAGCGCAAGGTGCAGAAGTCGGTGTTTTGCTTCCTGACGTGGTTGTATGTCATTGCGAGGTTAGTGATTATTGTAGAGATGCTAAGGACGTTGTTTTATCTGCCGCCAGAGTCGTTTGTGCCGACTTGGACGGCGAATATTCCGCATGTTAGTTAGGTGGGGAGGGGAGAGGGGGAGAGGCGGGATTTGTTGGGTGGGTTGGGTCTTGGATTGTATATATACCTACTTAGGTAACTAGCGCGGGTGTTTGGCGTAAGGGAAAGAAATCGGAACTACTGTTTAGCGTTGTTCGAGGTGTAAGACCTATATGTGGCTTTGAGTGATATACACTCGAGATGGTTGTTGTCGTGTTAGATCTGGGACAACATGGTCCCGCGTCAGCTAACAAAAGCCCGGCATGTTAGCTGTCATTGCGATGCATTGGACTCTCCTACTATTTGCCTCGTTTTTAGCTGTCATAGCTAAGATTGATCCATGGGTACACCATTTTGAGGCCATTCCTCAACCAACCTCAAAACGCCGCGCCTAACTCACTCTGTGCGGTGAAAAATTCCTACCCGCATTCCTGGCAACCTATGTATGTGTATAGTAGTACACGCACTATTCCGTAGTGTTGACTGATTCTAGGTGGGAGTGCCCAAAAGCAGAACCAGACCCTAACACACGCTTGCGGCGAGTTATGTCCCAACCTCTAGGCTGATCGTGCAGCGCTGACTCCCATCGGTAATCCCATCGCTAGTTTACACCCTCCATCATTTAATGATAATACATGATACAATCCACTCTGTCGGCTTACTTATACATATTCGAATTCTTTACTTTCCCCCGTTGGTTCATCCTCTTCCGTTTTTGTTTACTCTCCAGTGTCTTTCCCCTCTTCGATTTGATGATCCACACCGGCTCGCTATCTACCCCTGGTATCCTCTCCCACCATTCTCGTTTGCTATCTAACGCTGGTTCGCTTTCCTTCGCCGGTTCGCTCTCCCTCGCTGGTTTGGTCTCCCACTCTCGTTTGCTGTCCAACGTTGGTTCACTCTGCTTCGCTGGTTCACTCTCCTTCGCTGGTTCGGCTCTGGGTCTACGCGGGCCGCTATCATTGAGTCGTATCCCAACCACAACGGCAACATGGTCGCTGACCCACATATCGATTTGCTTTTTTTGGACCTTTGCAAGCCTGGAGTCACGACTGTGCCTGAACGCGTGAAGCAGCCTGTCCGAGATGGGGACTCTTCTCGTGGGTTCTAGTACACCCTCTCCTTTAGAATTCTCAGCACGCATGGGGGGGCGGTCCCAGACCGCGACATCTGCTTTCACCTTGAGACCGACCCCGAGCTGCCCGATGGTTCCAACCACTTTTTGTGCCGACTTGATCGGAACGGTTTCGATGGTGTCTTCCCTTATTGTGCAGAGGAATTTGTCGAGGCGCCGGTTGACGGCGCTCCTTCGGCCGATCGACTGGTAACCCCAGGTGTACGCCAGTTCCTTCTTCGCGTCTGCCTCCAGCTTCCTCATCTCTGCCACCAGCATGTTTTGCTCACTGGGTGTTGGTATTCGTGGGGAGTCGTTAATCACATCCAGCAGCTGTATTTCGGGGCGCGCGGCGAGCTTGTGATCCCCGGGCTGGTGAGAGTTCATGGATCCGCCTACCATGCCACCGGCGATTCGTCCTTCGTCAGTCCCGGACACGGCTGTTCCGTTGAGTATATCTGCAATTCGTACAAGCTGGCCGTGGCGATAGCCTTTGGGGTCCTTGCCGGACTCGAGATGTGTGGTGCAGAGCCGGATCAGGTCACGAGCTGGTTGTCCTAACTCTGTGGCCGGTTTCGGTTCGCACAGGATATCCACCACAAGGGCGTCTCTCCCCATCTGGGTTGTGAACGGGACACGGAAGCAGTTCTGTATGAACAGAGTCTTGGAGACCAACATCAAGGTGAAATAGTGGGCTGCTTGCCACTTCGTTACCGGGAGGTTGGTCGCCGGGTTCACCTGCAAGTTTTCCACCAGAGTGGTGGGAGGCTTGGCCTCGGAGAGCTGGAAATTCTCTCTGACCCATGGATGCTGCATGAGGATATCGAAGACATTGATGGTGACTTCTTGGAGCATGATGACGAGGTGGCCTGGGGTCTGTCCAAAGACGTGAATAAGGTGGTCCACGGCCGCGTTGACGCGAGGCTTGATCCCGGCTTCGAGACGACCTGCAAGATTCCAGGAAACGACCTTGATGACGGCGCCGCGGGGCAGCGGCTCAGCGGGCAACTCGGACGGATCAACGTGTACCCATGTTTTCAACGCCTCGCTGTACTGATGCGGAAGACGGGGATAGGGCGGTATGATCTCTTGAGAGATAGGTTCACCGTCCCAATGAACTAATTTGACTGGCGGCACCAGTTGGTTCCATGATGTTTTTATTCTTGGTGGCAAGGCCGTGTCTCCCCATCGGCGGCTGAGGTAGGTTGGGCGGGGAGACGTCGGGGCACCGGGGAAGGCCGGGTCCGGCGATGGCACCCGTTTATAGTGGACGAAACGCAGGCCCACGGCAGTCCTGCAAAGGCAAGATGTTCTTGCGCTCCTGGTCGGGGACCCGGCAGGGAAGGCGCGACTTCCAAGACGAAGGGTCGCTAGAGATATCATCAACGCTGGTCGCAGACGGCAGGAGCCTGCTCTCCAGGCCTGGGTTGAGTACTAGTGGGGCCAATGCGTGGTGCGGCTCAGTTGATAACGTCGTGCAAGGAAAAGCTCGGGAGTGTTGACAAGATTTCCAGGAAAAATTGCGGACTGCATGGCAACCATTTTGCGGCCCGCAGGTGGTCCGTGCCCTAACTCTTCACCTAACCCCAGGCGATAAGTGCACGGATCACAGTGTCGACAGTCGTCCAATCGTGCGGGTTAGGGTCAAATGTAAGGGCCTGACAAAGCATGGTGTTCAATTGTGTAAGGGAACGGCATGAAACTCGCACATAAGTTTTTAGTAACGTTCCCGCTCTTGATGGGCAGCAAATAATAAGACCGAAGCTTGGAACTCCGCCCCGACGACTCGCCGAAAAGTGGGGCATCCTGCCGCCGGAGTGGCCGGAGCAACCGCGAGAACTGCCGTGTTGTTACGACACACGGTGCTCCGTCCGAGTCTCGCCAAATGACCCGGTAGTTATACGATGGTAGGTCAAAGACGGAAACCCTGCAGATGACAGGATGCCGTTAGGTGACTGGTGGGATGATAACTCCGAGTTAAACAGATAATACCGTCAGTGTACTTCGCGTAGGGGCTTAGTGCGAGGCAGAAAACCCGGAAGTGATGTTCGGGGGACCGTATGTATGTAGTAAGGAGTGTAAAAGTTATTTGCGGTTTGACTTCTCCCGCAGCCGCCGACCCGGCGACAACACCGCAGTAGCGGCAAGCTGAGTTAGTATTCGGTGCTATCTCGGGCGAGAATGACAAGGACAAAGCACTAGACAGGCGGGTATTCATCAATCTAGGCAAGTTACCTGCTTTCCAGTCAGTAATGAAGCTGAGTAAGTCGACAAACCCCTGCTTATGTCTTTCTATCACACCGTTAATTTCAGGACTAGCAATAGCTTTGTAAAAATCCTGACACTACAATGATGGGACGTAGGTAGGTTTAGTGTTCATCCCGAAGAAAAAGAAATCGAGCCAGTTGATGCGAGGAGGTATTTACAGTATAGGTAGAGTGCCATCTGTATTTCAGCACAGCGCGTAGAATCTTTAACACAAACTGGTCATTGCTGACGTTGTAGTACAAAGACCAAAGTAGTAGTCATACCCCTGAGTCGGGGTGACCTCGGCCCATAAAGGTTGAAAAAAACTACAGACGGGAAGAATCCAAGTCGCAGGGTGTGGATTAATCTAGAACAAGCTGAATCCAGCCAGGCGGCTCCACATCTGAGTCGTTTTGCCAACATTGGTACATCGAGTGGGCTCACCGGGAATTCGGGACGGAGCGCCTGGCCGAGTTACATTTGCCGGGTCGATGTACCGAAACCGGGGTAAGAAGCCGACTCTAGCGAACTTATAGGCTTGACAGCTTTTACCGGAGCGCTGGGTAACTCACGTCTATTTAATCTACCAAGTGATGCGCCTCTGCAGTGGCTCCCACAACCAAGCCCTGCTGCATCGTCATCGCTTTGTCCCATTGGCGCGCCTCACTGCAGATACTAACCAGCCGCCTTCAAAGAGCCGGATTGGAGGATTTTCTCAGTCCCCTCTTTTCGGAAATTTGGTCGACAACGCCCAAGACGGCAAAGCGTCCGCAACGTCTACGCACGGTGTTGCAGCTGGGAGCGGGGCCCGGCCACTACGTAGTGTAAGTCCACATAGGCATCGGCATGGTTATCGTAGCCTCCACTTGGCTTTGCGCTGTCGAGGTATTTCTATTCGGCCTTTTTCCAGAGCAAGCCACTGCATTGACTACTACCGCGACGACTGCGAGACTGCGCCCGTGATGCACACCTGCTGACAGCCTGAGCGCGGAAACCGGCAGTATTTGGCGTAATTTTTAAAACATGGTGGCCGCGGACTGACAGGTCAAAACATTGAACCATTTGTGTTGGGGTAATACCCCGTAATGAAACGGTCCGGCTACTTTCGGGACAGCCAAACGGGCCGGTCGCGAATAGGCGAATGCAGTGAGAATGGCCTAGCACATGACAGCGGGCTGTAGTTCACAGCGCAGGTCCAATCAAACGCCAAGCACACCCTTCGGCTTCTAGATGCATCGTGGTGTCCTCCCCCGCATTTGTGGCTGCTTCTCCGCGTGCGGACATGCGTGCGCTGTGAGTGGGAAGCTACCCTACTCGGGGCTACCCCGGACCAGCCACCAGCCTCATCAGGACTTGCACCCGGTATGGGAGACGGAGGCAGACACCGCTTTCCTCTCGCGGTAGGGCTCATGAGAAAATGACAGAATGATGCAGGCTTACCCCGTGTTTTTAATATCCCCCCGCACAAGGGCCCAGATTGGGCGAATGTATCATCCATACCGACGCACGATGTGGGTAGCAGAAGTGATGTCTGGTGGGTGGGATCTCGGTAGTTCCCTCGGCGGAACTCAACTGCATGGATCACCTGCCATTCGAGCTTCCAGGTTTGTTCCCCGGCTCGGAGATGTTAGGCCTCGGACTGCGAGTGCGGTGCGAGGAGCGGGACGAGTAGATATATCAAGCAATGCCTCGCGATGTGGATTAGGCATCCTGGTTTGTTCGATAGAGATATATCAAGCTGAGTGTTTACTTATAAGTCACTTCTATTCTCTATTTATTGTACATATTGTAAGCCACGGATATCTTCATCATGAAGGCCACTCTTTTCTCCCTCTTCCAGCTAGCGACGCTCGCCTCGGCAGCGGCTGTCTCTCCGCTCGAGCCCAGGCAGCAGGCGACATTGTGCAAGCAGTATGAGTACTGGTCAGGCAATGGCTACGAGATGAACAACAACCTCTGGGGCAAGGACTCGGCCAATCAGGGCGGCTCCCAATGCACATACCTCGACAGCGCATCTAGCAGCGGCATCGCCTGGCACAGCACATGGAACTGGCAGGGAAACCCCAACAACGTCAAGAGTTACGTGTATGCCGGCAGGCAGGTCACTAAGGGCAAGAAGATCTCCCAGATCAGCAGCATGCCCACGTCCGTGTCATGGAAGTACTCGACCAGTGTCCGAGCCAACGTCGCCTACGACATCTTTACAGCGTCGGATCCCGACCATTCGAACAGCAGCGGCGACTACGAGCTCATGATCTGGTGCGTCTCTCCCCCTATTTATGTTACCCCTTTTTACCCCTTTTTCTATTTCTTTTACAAAGCCCCACTATTTGCAACCAAAAGGTGTAACTAACACGCTTTTGACCTATTCACAGGCTCGGCCGCCTCGGCGATGTCTACCCCATCGGAAAGTCCACCGGCTCGGTGAATGTCGGCGGAAAACAGTGGGACCTCTGGATCGGCATGAACGGCGCCATGAAGGTCTTCAGCTTCATCTCGCCCCAGCAGACCAACCAGTGGAGCGGCGATGCCAAGCAGTTCTTCACCTACCTGCAGAACAGCCAGGGGTTCCCCGCCAGCAGCCAGAATCTGATCGGTAGGATTTCCCCTCTTTACATGTGGGCGGGTAGTGTGACGGTGGTTCTGAGAGTTTTTGATGCTGACGTGGTTGGTGGAAACAGTGTACCAGTTCGGCACTGAGGCCTTCACGGGTGGCCCGGCCACCTTCACGGTCTCGCAGTGGTCCGCCAGCGTCAACTAAGGCCCCTAGCTGTTAGCCACGACATACTTACCCAAACAGGAAGGAGAGAGGCTCTGTTACGTCATTCTGGATACATTTTCAACTTCACCCGGAGCAAGCGTGTTGCCTGCATGTGTTTCGATTCTGTGTAGGTTGGAGCGGGGTCACATCACGGCGACGAGGTCTAGTCTTACTCTTGTATGTACTCGCATTTCCAAGCCCTGACCTACGGTTCATGAGGGTTCCCGTCCCCGGGCGGGTATGTAGCACCCCGTTCTCGTACATACCTTATATTTTCAATTAGCATCTGCACATTACATTGCGCCCAGGGCCGGCGACATTGCAACGTCATGCAACACCCACGGCGGCAAGTCCCGAAATCCCCTGCCAATGCGCTGTTTACCAAGTTCCAGGTTTCATGTTCACGACGCCGAGTCGCGGTGCTGCAGCCGTTATTCGGGTTAAGTTTTCCTAGGAGGGGAATCGATTTGGGGATCATCCCTCGCTGCGCTGGCACCTACCCACCAAGGCGGAGAACGACACTATCAACCGCCTGGTGCCTTAATATCGAGGCGCGAGGACCCGAGTAGGTAGACGCGCTCCAATGGGGTGTTTCCCTTGGATTGGTAGCGATCGGCGCAAAGACGTGCTGGTACCGCGGGAGCGGTTCCCGCCATTCAGGCTAAAAACCCCCATCCGATCTCCAGCGGCCGTCCTCCCGATGCGGAATGTGTTAGTGCTACTCCGCATGGTATTTTGGCAGATGCAAGTTACGAACCGTATATGGCGTCTATTTGCTTGGAACTGCATTTATAAAGGTTTGGATCGCGGCTTCCTTTTTTTGTTGTCCAGCATCCACCCGTCAATTCTCCGGAGTGGTGTCACATTTCGACCTCCTGCCAATTTTGCGTTTTGCAGCCATGAGATACTCACCGGCCATTCTCCTGGGCGCAGCCACCGTGGCTGTTGCCCAGAATGCGGCCTTCCAGAAGTACCCCGACTGCAAGAACGGGCCTCTGGCGAAGATCAAGGTCTGCGACACCACCCTGTCGCCCCCAGAGCGCGCGGCCGCCCTTGTCGCCGCCCTGACGAACGAGGAGAAGCTGCAGAACCTGGTTAGGTGCGTGAACTCCACTCCACTCTCAACTGCAAAACCGAAAAACGGGGACGGAAGGAACGAAACAAAAAGTGGAGCTTGTAATGACTGACACCTTCCAGCAAGTCCAAGGGCGCCAGCCGCATTGGCCTCCCGGCGTACAACTGGTGGGGCGAGGCACTCCACGGCGTGGCCTACGCGCCGGGGACACAGTTCCACAAGGGCCCCGGCGAGTTCAACTCGTCGACGTCGTTCCCGATGCCCGTGCTCATGGCAGCTGCCTTCGACGACGACCTGATCGAGGCCATTGGCCAAGTCATCGGCGTCGAGGGCCGCGCCTTTGGAAACGCCGGATTCAGCGCCATCGACTACTGGACGCCCAACGTCAACCCGTTCAAGGACCCGCGCTGGGGCCGTGGCTCCGAGACTCCCGGCGAGGACGTGCTGCGCGTGAAGCGCTATGCCGAGTCCATGATCCGCGGTCTTGAGGGCCCGCTGAAGGAACGCCGCGTCGTGGCCACGTGCAAGCACTACGCCGGCAACGACTTCGAGGACTGGAACAACGCCACGCGCCACAACTTCAACGCCAAAATCACCATGCAGGACCTGGCCGAGTACTACCTCATGCCCTTCCAACAGTGCGCACGCGACTCCAAGGTCGGCTCCATCATGTGCGCGTACAACGCCGTCAACGGCGTGCCCTCGTGCGCCAACCCCTACCTGCTGCAGACCATCCTGCGCGACCACTGGAAGTGGACCGAGCACAACAACTACATCACCTCCGACTGCGAGGCCGTGGCCGACGTGTCCGAGAACCACCACTACGCCAAGACCCTTGCCGAGGGCACGGCCATGTGCTTCGAGGCCGGCATGGACACCAGCTGCGAGTACGAATCTTCCTCCGACATCCCCGGCGCCTGGAGCCAAGGCCTCCTAAAGGTCCCCACCATCGACCGCGCCCTCAAGCGCCTGTACGAGGGCATCATCCGCGCAGGATATTTCGACGGTGATGCCTCCGCCTACGCCACCATCGGCTGGAAGGACGTCAACCTGGCCACCGCCCAGGCCCTGGCTCACCAGGTCGCCGTCGAGGGTACCGTCCTCCTCAAGAACGACGGCGCCCTGCCCCTGAACCTCACCGGCTCCAAGACCGCCCTCATCGGCTTCTGGTCCGACAACGGCAAGGCCCTGTCCGGCGGCTACTCCGGCACTCCCGCCTACACCCACACCCCGGCCTACGCCGCGCGCCAGCTCGGCCTCGACATCAATGTCGCCTGGGGCCCGGTCCTCGACCACGCTGGCGCTCCCGATAACTGGACCGAGAACGCCCTTATCGCCGCCGCCTCCGCCGACACAATCCTCTACTTCGGCGGCCTTGATACCACCGCCGCTGGCGAGACCAAGGACCGCTATTCCCTCGAGTGGCCCGTCTCCCAACTCAACCTCATCACCGCCCTCTCCCGCTTCGGCAAGCCCCTCATCATCATCCAGATGGGCGACCACCTCGACGACACCCCCGTCCTCGCCATCCCCGGTGTAAACGCCATCCTCTGGGCCAACTGGCCCGGCCAGTCCGGCGGCCCCGCCGTCTTCGACCTCCTCACCGGAAAGACCTCCCCCTCCGGCCGCCTCCCCGTAACCCAGTACCCCGCCAACTACACTTCCCTCGTCCCCATGACCGACATGAACCTCCGGCCCTCCGCCACCTCCCCCGGCCGGACCTACCGCTGGTACCCCAACGCCATCTTCCCCTTTGGCTTCGGACTCAGCTACACTACCTTCGCCCCCTCCATCGCCCCCTCCTTCCCCAAGAAAATCAACATCGCCTCCCTCCTCGAAAAGTGCAAGGCCACCTACAAGGACACCTGCCCCTTTAACCCCCTCCCGCTGACAGTCAAGAACGCCGGCTCCGTCACCTCCGACTACGTAGCCCTCGCCTTCCTAGCGGGCGAGTACGGACCTAAGCCGTACCCGATCAAGACTCTGTCATCGTATGCTAGGGTGAGGGACATCAAGCCCAGGGAGGAGAAGAAGGTGGAGCTGAAGTGGACGTTGGGTGACGTGGCGAGGCATGATGAGATGGGAAATACAGTGCTGTATCCGGGGAAGTATCAGGTGTTGATTGACGAGCCGACGGTTAGTAAGTTTGAGTTTGAGTTGATTGGGGAGGAGGCGGTGCTGGATGTTTGGCCGCAGAAGTCAGTGGGTTGAAGGCTGTGGTTGAAGTGGGGTGGCGTGTGGATGATAGGAAAGGAGAAGCTGGATGATTATGAAATTGGATATGATAGGAAGGGGAGGTGATTGGAAGATTTAATATGCATCAAGTACTAGGAAGGTGCTGTAATGAATGTCTAATAATGGCATGTATTGAACCAATGATGTTCGTTATGTACAAATGCTATATGAACTCGCTTCCAGCGCTGTGTGCTACCGGCAGCTCCATCCTTTCAGCTTTATCCTTGGAAGAAGCCATCCCCCTCATCAGGCGGCAAGAAGTCCTATTGGAACTCGGCTTGTGCACCGGCGAACTCAAATTGACCAGTGAAATTTGGGATCATCCAGCTCGGGTCATCGATGAGACTCTGACCTGGCTGTGTTGGCGCAAAGTCAGTCCATTGCACGTCGGTGAGTACGTTGGTCCCATATTGCTGGAGTGGCATATTCTCTAAATCGAAGACGGGGGTTGGGTTTTCATTGTTGTTAACTTGCAAATGAAGAACCCGGGACTCGGTGGGTACCGGTAGCACGTTGCGCGCTGAAAATGATGCATTGGTGGCTATCCTTGAAGGGGGTGGCTGACTGTGTTGATCTTCGGCTGAGTCGATGAGTTTAGGAAGGATATTTCGTAGCGTGTTCTGGATCGCCGTTTGGATGACATGGGGCAGACGGTCCCGAACGCCAAATGACGATAACTGCTCAATCTGGAAGAGATCATTGACTCCGGCCGTAATTCCAGGCTCGAGCATTTGTGAGAGTTGTGCAGCGCATTCCTCAGTTGTGCCCATGCTCCGGAGGGCACTGCCAAGACTGACTTCGTAGTCTAAAAGTTGCTCGTTAGTATTTACCGCTCGAATGCCTTGGGGAGGGGGGCAATTGACTTACAGGGTGAAGGAATTTGATCCGATGGAATGTCCGGGAATAGAATCTGGAAAATCCAAATCCAGCGCTCCTTTTGGGCCAGGTTTTTGGGTCGTTTCTGCAGTTTCTTTTCCTGGGCATAGCTGATACGGAGGCACTCCCTTTCTCGCTGCGGAGAACTGATGTCGCACTGGTCTTCAGGCCTGGCTCGGATGTGGTCGTTGAGCTTGTGCTGATCGGGAAAGAGTTCGAAGCATCTAGGGCAGCTAAAGTCCAATCTCCTGTGACGCCGAAAGACGTGCTCCCTGAAGAAAACGGTTATAATGGAGTTCTCGGTGGGCTCGGCAATTTCCTTGACAGCCACGTTGCAGAACTTACTTTAGTCGGTGAACGTTCTCCCAACCCCTCTCACCACAGATCTTGTCCATGTGACCATTGTCCGGATACCTCTTGTGAAAGGGACAGGCAAATGTCACTATCGGTGTCTTGGCCGAGAACTTCAGGGTTGGGTTCGTCTCTCCACCTCCGTTTCCGTCGTTGTCGTCCAGTTTGTGCTTTCGGGGGTTTGAGCGGCTTTGCTGATTGTTGGCCAGGGCACTTCTGGAGGCTTGCGCGGGTGTCTCTGATGGACTGGAAGCAGAACTGCCAGGCTCTTGGCCCGAGGACCCTGGGGAATGTTGATTGGTAGGGCTTTGAACCGGTAACCCCCCCGGTAGCAGTGTATCTTTGATGCACAGCACCACCATGTCCTGTATCCAGAGAAGAACCGGGAGAAGTTGCCTACTGAGATTGGCTGTCCCAGTCTCAGACTCGCCCGTTTCCGACATAGTGTCTGTGTCGTCCGTGGCATCTGACATGCTGTCCTCAACCTCGCTATCAACTTCCTCTTCGTCCGATTTCGGGGTGACACCCAAAACTGTCGCTGAAGTGTCAGACCATTTGGGCGATGGTCCTCCTTCCCTAGGTTCGGAGATAGGTGCAATAATTCCCTCCTGCTCAGACTCGGAGGTTGAGACAGTGGTGTCGGACGCAACTTCGGAACTGATATCCCAGGTTTGTCTTTCGATCGAAGTCCAGCTTCCCGAATCTAGATTACATGGGAGTGTCAGAATTTAAAGTCTATTTTAGTAATTTAACCCCTGGGGCGCATGGTTCGCCCGTCGAAACAAAAGAATACTGTTAATGAAGTGAGCAACGTACCGCTATAGGGACCAAGGCTAGGGCTGCTCGAGGGTTGCTTCCTACCCTGGTTGTTTGTCGACATGGAACTGATTGGATGGTTTATTGGAACCGCTTCCAGTGCAGAAGAACCAGACAGCTGTGCTTCGGCCCCGATGCTCTCACGACACACGATGTGACGCTCGAGGTCCTGTTCCTGGATCCATGGGCGCCCAATAATCATCGATGTGCCAATTCGCCCAGGTTCATCACTAATAAAGATCCGTATCCAGTGGGAAAGGGTGCGTTCGTCCTCCAGTGAGAAGAGAAAAACCACAGCCTTCGTACACCGGATCCATCCTCGGGGCGTCGCTAGCCTTCGAATTTCGGACGGGGAAAGGTCTTCCGGTCTGAGGCCGACCGAGTGCGCGAAGTCTGCGTCCATGAATGACTCGGGCCAATGAAGGCTCAAAGGTACCTGAATAGTGATAATTCCGTACTCGATGGCTATATTAACGTGTATGCTCCCCTCTTCTGGTCGCAACTGGCTGGGGTCAATGGACTGCATTTGTGTCCCCTTTGAATTCGGATCATCACCACTGTTCTCGCGGCCTTGTGGTGGTGGTGGATGCCGATCACACGAAGATGTTTTGGCGTTGATTAGATCAGTTTCCGGTGGGACTGACGCTTTGGGCACAGTAGCAGGTACACGGAGAGGGTGACGTTCAGAGTTGGGTGGGCGGCCAGACCTACGGCTCCGCAACGTCACCCTTGATCTTGCGCCATCGGTATGCTCCAAATCGGAGTCGGTCGCTTTTTTGCGCCTTTGTAAGACTGTTTGTGCAATGTCTCTGTCGTTTGTTGCGGTATCTTTTCCCAGGGCAGGTGAAGCAACGAAATTCCGGCGTCTATGCGTGCCGCTGAGGATGGTGTTGGCTGTTGGTCATGGAATCCTGACAGGCTTGAGAATGATGGGATTGACCGACCTTTCAATCCAAGCCCCAACAATATCAGTGTTATCAGCCATGTCGTTACTTCAGGGCACCCTGTTTATTGCGTGTGATTTGGGCTTCGAGGATCGTATTGCTGCAAGAGCCAGTCGTTGGGACCCACGCGTCGCCGTCGGCGCCAGTGCGATGAATGATGAACTTAGAGGCTTTGCCCAGCAGTTTTAGCGGGGAGCATTCGCTTTTGATCTGCTGGCGCAAAGCCACCCACAGCGAGCTGTCGGATATTGGAGAGGGTGTGCAAATCAGCCAATGATCGCGATGGCGAACAGCGTGGCCGGGTTGGAGCTGCCCAATCCCATCGAGTACCCGCCCCCCTGAAAACATTTGTTTCGCGCGCTGCGCATTACGAATAGGTAGGCAAACACAGCCACAGTGCCCGGGTGAAACCATCGGTGTCAACAGTAAACATCACGTTATTGATGTCTCCTTTGTGTGTGTTTGCCGTGGGCTCTGGGGTAGGGCAAGATTTTGTCTGTCTTGGTAGGGTTGTGTTGGACTGCACGTATTATGTGGTGTATTATCGCATGTCTCGGAGAGGCCAGACCGCCGGAACAGACGGAAGTGGGCACGGCCAGATACCCCCTCCGCAGGGGGGGCTGGAGCGCCAAGATCTAGTTACAGTGTGGCGTCTTCCATCGTGGCGCCAGGGCAAAACAGTCAATCCAACAGGTTGTCCAAGCCCTTCTCTACCCCAATTGGTGCCAAGCGTCCCGAACCGCCACGCCGAGCCGTCTGCTCTCTCTTCAACCTTCTACCGCCAAGTAAATTCCATAGATAAGCGCCATTCACAACCTCTTGGCCCCCATCATTTGTGATCCAAACATTGCCAAGACATGTTGTCAGGAGCACGCAAAGCCACATGATCGGGATCATGGCGATGAATGCCCAAGTAATCCCGTCATTCGCATCTCGTTGACCAGCGCCACTCTTGTTGATGAATACAGTCGACATGATAGTTAGTCCCACAAGGCCACCAAACGGCAATGCGAACGCTGCCAAGCATGAAATCTGCGCCGTCATAGCTGGAAAGTAAGCCAGGCCGTGTAATGAACCGGGATTCATCCGTACCAAGACGCCGTGGCCTACCAGGGCCATCATGCCATAAATCACGTTCGTGCTCTTGACATGGACGGCCCATGCCAAAACGGTCATACCAACTGCAGACGTAAGGCTGCCAAGTAAGAGAGGGGGAAGGGTCTGGCGGGGCCAAACATTGGAAGAAAACATTGCCATCAAGCCACCAACTCCTGATCCAGGGATATAAAACAATAAAGCGATCCCAGCATCGCTGGAACTCCGTCCTTCAACAATTACGAAATAAAGGTTTAGGAAGTACAGGACGGCAAACGAGGCAATTCCGGTGGTGAAGTTGATGAAGAAGAGCAAACCAATGTCTCGTTGTGAAAGCAGTTCCCAAGACATCATGGGTGTTTGGTTGGGGAAGACGTGAGACATGTGTGATCCTGGTGCCATGGAGCTCTCGTAAATAATCCAGCAGACAGACAGGACACTGCCGATGACCAGGGGTACCAGCACGGCCGGATTGTTCCACGAGTATGTGCCGCCTCCCCAGGTTAAGGCCAGGATAAGCAGGCCAAGACCCAACAGGAACAGCATTTGGCCGCCGTAGTCAACTGTGGACAGTCGGGCAAAAAAACGGCCACGACGAGTCACCCCATCGTGCCCATCAATTTCCATTTCCGGGAGAGACTGCGGACCCAGAAGCTCGTGGCGGAGCAAAAAGAGCACGATGAAGATAGAGGCGACACCGACAGGCAGGTTGATCGCGAAGCACCAGCGCCACGACACGCGCGTCAGATAGCCGCCGATTACAGGGCCACAGCTGATGCTGACGCCTGAAACCAGTGTGAAGATGGTCCAATTGAGCGCGTAATCTGCCAGAGAGACACGGTCGGCCAGGATGGTACGGATCGAGATGTTGACTCCGGCGGCGCCGACGCCCTGCAGAGCGCGGCCGAGGAGGAGCACACTGAAAGTGGACGTGCCGGTACAGATTGCAGAACCGGCCAGCATGACTGCTGTGGCAGCCTGGAGGGCTAGATGGCGACCAAAGATGTCGGCTAGCTGCGCCCAGAAGGGCAAGAATGCAGCCGAAGTGAGGGTGAAGGCCGACACGATCCAGTTGAGCTGTTTGATCTCGTCTGGTACCAGACAGGGATTGTCAGCCGATAACCACGAGAGCACATTTGGCCATGGAAAAAGAAAAAAGAGGAACGCACTGAAGTCGGTTGCTATGAAAGGGAGTGCCGAGGCGATAATTGTGAAGTCCAAAGATTGGAGGGCGAAAGGACAAAAGAGACCGAAGATGATCTTCCGGCGATATGTGTCCCTTTTTCTCTTTTCCGCAGTCTCCTCCTCGGGTGAAAGACTGACTTCGGGCACGGGACTAGCGGTGGTAGTTGAAGGCATCTTGGTAATGTTCATGTTGCTGACCAAGTATTGTGGCTGTTAGTTCGGAGAAGCAAGAATGAATGATGGATTTGTCTAAAAAGAAGGAATGAAGTGTTTCAAAAATGATTCGGACAGAAGGAGTTTTCTTCGTTGAGGCCAGCTGAAGGGACCCGTAGAGGAAAGCTCCACTTTATAACAGGCCGGCGTGCAGGGTGGGACCGGAGCGAGCGGTTCAAGACCGTGGATAAGGCACTGGTTCGCAGAATGTGGCTTAAAGCAGCAAAGATGATCTCGCGGGCAACAATACACTCTCGCAATGCAACCACAGACCCACAGACCAATTATCGACAAGGAGAGTTACACAGGCATTAACAACCCAATGCAACCCTGCCTGTCTCGCCCCACTTTCCTCGCACAATGCGGCCCAAAGCGGTTTAGCGTCACAGCTGCCCCTCCGCATCTTCAGCCGCGTCGTGATCCGAGCCCAGACAACGGAAGTGACGACCAACGTGGGTGGCAATTTTGTCGTTCGCATCTCCTTGAGCTTTTCTTGACATCTCCTCATTTCCACAAGCTGGCTCCGCAGCCGTGGGACGTGTCCTGGGCCCGACGAACCGAAGTCTCGCGAATATGGTTGGTGTCCCCGGTAGATCCAAGGGATGCAACACGTGCATCCAGAGAAAGATCAGGGTTTGTGAACATCTCCTTCCGAGTGCACTGGTCGCTTCTCGCCGCTCTGATCGATGCTGACACGGCTCGCCAGTGTGACCAAGAGACTCCGCTCTGTGGCAACTGCCGGAAGTCGAATCGCCCATGCTCTGGCTACAAACGGAGACTCGGCTATGTCTTTTCGCGTGACGTGAGACTCGCCAGTGGAACGGACTCAGGACACGAGGAGACCACTGTCACGCATCAAGGCAGGTGGAGAAGGGCTGAACCACAGCAGCCGTCTCTCAGTGCATATCCACCTCAACGGACCGGAGCCCCCCTGTCTTGGATGGAACGCCTCCTGTCCCCGACTTTGCCTGGCCACATATCCGCCAAGCCGACAATGGCACACCAATTCCACTGTCTGTTCTTGAATCACTACCTGCCGCCCGACATGCTGAGCACACACGGCCCGAAATCCCTCCTCCCCCCGAGCTGGCTCTTGCAGCTGCGGGACGTCGAAATGCAATCTCCGGCACTCAAGACATCCACTGCTGCATTCTTTGCTTCTCGGGTGGCCCAGCTGAACAATGACGCAAATTTGGCCCTCCAATGCCGCTCCTTGTATGTGGACAGCCTGAAACAACTCCAGTCAGCCGTGTGCAACCCCCAGACCCGGCTCTCAGACGAAACGCTGGCGGCATGCGTGGCCTTGTCGCTATACGAACTCACTGGGAGTGAGGGAGGTACGGCAAGCGCGTACATGGCTCATATGAGGGGCGCGATGATGCTGCTCGAGTTACGAGGGCCAGATGCAAGTGCTTCGCCGCTGGGCCACAGCATATTCTTGGACCTTCGAGCACAGCAAGTGAGTTTCGCTCTGACCCCAGCCTGGTCTCTGGAATCCACTAAGCAGCCTTAAAGATCCACAGAAGCCTCATACAGCGCCATGGAACATTCTTATCCCGTCCAGAATGGGTTACCCGGCCATGGCAATTCCTACCAAAATCTCCGCACGACGAGCTTGTCGACACGCTCTTTGACCTCCCGGCCATATTCGGAGAATTCGATGCAACATCTCAAGAGACAGATCGAGACCTACTACGAGCTGGTCTTCATGGAGTCGTTTCAAAATTTCTGAAGGTGGAGTCAGTCCTGCAAGACTTGCATGCGAATTTCAGCAAGTCTGTTTCCGGCCCGCTCTACTGGCCAGAGCTTTCGACTCTCGAAAGTCGCTTGGACGACGAGAAGTCTGGGAAATTCTTCCCCATCTCCTTCAAGTTCCCTTCTTTCTCCATCGCCTTAACCGTTGCTACATATTGGTCAAATATGATGGTGATTCACAACCAGCTCAGCCATGCATACGACAGGCTCAAGCTGTTGGCACCAACCGAAAACGGCAGCCACCTCACTATTGCATCCGTCCAACAGATTCGCGAACGCGACAGCACGTGGCAAACCATGGCGAAGAATGTCTGCCAGTCGTTGGAGTACTTCTTGCACGACAATATGGGCTCGTTTAGCCACATGTCTATACTCGCGTTACTGAGCGGATGCTACAGCTGTTTTGGAAACGCCCCTGGCGATTGGAGCCGTGAGATGGGCTGGATTTCCGACTCTTTGCAAAAGATCAAGAAGAGGCTGGGCCTTCCTGCGGGGAATCTTTTGGGGGGCTGAACATTGGTAGGACAATACTCAAAGGTAAGTGCCCGCAGGCGGGCAAATGGACTACTAAAGGGATCTGATGGAAGAAAATGTAGCCTTCGGTCACCCCACCACCTCTTTACTAAGCGTGACCTCACTGCACTCCAGAACAGCGCTTCAGCCAGACCAGGTTGGATATTTCTTCCCGACGGGTAATCCTCTTCGGGGTTTCCCCATCAAGTCGCGACCACCGTAACAGCCTTAAGTTTGCGAAGTACTGGTCTGAGGTGGTGTCTTACACAAACCGGCAGCTCAGTTTCGATAGCGACCAACCTGTCGCCATAGCAGGGATTGCGAAGGCACTTCAGGGCACGGTGGGGACAAAAACGAAGTATATCGCTGGACTGTGGTCAAACGGTCTCCTCCGCTGGATGCTCTGGGATACCGTGAACGCCACATACCAAACCACATACCGCGCGCCTTCGTGGTCGTGGCTAGCTGTGGGAGGCGACATATTCTGGGACTCGGAAGTAATTCAAGGGTATCGGTATCTGAAGACGAATGTGCACGCGGAAATTGAGAGGTGGAGGGTCGTCACGGGGTATGGGACGCCGTTTGGGGAGGTGACGCCTACGAGGGAGTCGGAGGACGCGTGTGTGTATGCCCTGATTGTTGAGCGGATTGAGATAAAGGGCCAGGATGTGTACCGCAGAATTGGGAAGCTGGCCGTCTTCGGAGAGCCATGCATCGTGGGCAACAAGGGGGAGGTAGCAAACAGTGAGAAGCAGACCATGCGTCTCGTCTAGTATCAGTTCATTTTGCCATCCGGTAGCATTTGTGTCAAGAAGGTCAAGGCCAAGAAGGGACGCAAGAAGATCACAGGATTTGCGAGCAGATAAAGCACACCACTGACGCCTGGTTTGGGCCCGAGTGGGCTCTGGTCGACACCTGCTGTATGACTCGGCGGAAGTGAAAGAGTCACGCTGAACGCCGTAGAGGTGTATAGGCTACTGAAGCCCCCTAGCACACTATCAACCTCAAGGCTTTTCTGGTGGGGGCTAACTGTCGCTGCTGATTGGCGATTCTAATGTGGCCCCACCTAACCGAGCAGCGAATAACGCTTCGATCATCCTCTGGAAGGGGATTGGGCAGTTCCGAAGCGTAGCCCACGTGATGGTTGCCTTCTTTGTCCGTGCGCTATTTTTCACCCTCGTCGGGCACGAAGCAACTCGGAACATCTTTACTTCTAACTACAAGTGTTCCAGAAAACCCACCAGGTTTCCAATCATCAGCAATGAGACTCTTCAACGCTAACACCAAGGCCCTCGAGATGTTTCTCGGATCTGAGGTCCCACGCTATGCCATCTTATCACATACGTGGGATAAGGGAGAGGTGGTCTACGATGACCTAATTGACGAGAAAGTCGACCACACGAAAAAGTCGGGATGGCATAAGATCTTGAAGGCATGTGGCCAAGCAATTGATGACGGATACAAGTACCTGTGGGTGGATACGATCTGCATCAACAAAGCCTCATCGAGCGAACTATCCGAAGCCATCAATTCCATGTTCAATTGGTATCGTGACTCCGCCGTCTGCTACGCCTACCTCAGCGACCTCCCAGACGTGGTGCTAAGTGAAAGCCACTGGTTCACTCGGGGATGGACCCTACAAGAGATGATTGCGCCGAAAGAGATCCATTTTTTCGACAAGGACTGGGTGTTTCAGGGGTCGAAGGCTGATCTCCTCGATCAGCTCCATCGCATATCTGGCGTCGATCCCATGGCATTACAGGGAGGCAATCTAAGACTCATTAGCGTGGCGAGGAAGATGTCGTGGTCGTCCAAAAGGAAGACGACGCGGCCTGAGGATACTGCCTACAGCCTCCTAGGACTCTTCGGAATTTCCATGCCCATGCTCTACGGGGAAGGAGAGAGGGCGTTCATCCGTCTCCAGGAGGAGATTGTGAAAGAGTACGACGATGAGACGATATTCGCTTGGAAGAGCAGTACCCCGGGCCCGTACGCCGGGCTGTTTGCTCGGTCGCCCGACGACTTTGCCCACTCCGCCAACCTCGTCCCTTGCCAGTCAACCGACCGTCAAGTGGAGCCCATCTCGGTCAGTAGCCGTGGCCTGCGAATTATTGCCCCTCTGTACGAAATGAAACAGTTTTCGGAACCAACTTTCATGCTGCAACTCAACTGCAAGCCAGTGCATTTCGACATGAGGCACAAAGAGCGAATTGGTATAATTGTGGCCAAGCGGTTCGGCATCGGGCACGTATACTCTCGAATCAGTATTGGTGATCTCCCAATATACCGGTTCAGTGGCGAAGAAGTGAAGACTATCTTTGGCTTGAAAGAAAGCCACATTGAGGACCTTGGGCTGGCCGACAGGTGCGGGTTTTGGGTTCGGACGCCTCCTTCCTGGCCGCAAGCGCAAGGCTTTCAGTTAGCCCTTGCCCACCCCAGTCAGTATTGGGATCCCACACACAATATTTTCCGGCGAGAATGGGTCGATGCCGACAAAACACCATTTTCCCTCATCTTTCGCAGCACCGCAAGTACCAGCGACGGTCAGCATTCATATTTTGTAGTACTTTTAGGTACTAAGGAGCTAGCACCAGCCGCAAAGTGGTCAAAACACCAGATGTGGTGCGAAGTGAAGTTCTACGGGGCCTCGAAGTTAACAGTTGAGGATCTGGTTGATGAAGCGAACCGCTTAGTCCCGAAGAGTTTACTTGGAGGCCGGGATAAGCATGCCGTCGATGGAGGTGAGGGATTAACGCTCAAGTGCTATGTCCAGCTCGAGGTAGTGTATGGTCAGCATCTATTCGTAGCTGATTTGCTTGTGAAGGCGTGAGATTTAGTGGTGAGTTTCAGCCTCTAAATCCGTCTCTTATTTAGTACTGAGCGGACACTTCTATAGTTATTGTCAGAAGCGCTGTACACTGGAGTCGGTGAAATTGATGGGGGTTGCAACTGCTTGATTGGATTACTTGTCTTGATCTGTGTGGTTCTGGCTTGCAGCCAGAATCTCCTTCTTTTATACACCTTTCTGTAGGATTTAGGCTTCGTCACCATGGTTGCTAAGGCTCACTGGCGCTCTGGAAGTGCCAGGCATCTGTCAGATGGAAAGGGTGTGGCCAATTGAGCTGAATGGAACCCAGCAGAGCTGAGCTCTGGTCTGTCATCACCAATTTCTTGCTTCCACGTCATACAACAGGGAAGGATTCCGGGCTTCCCATGCAATCAATACACCGTTTATTTTGACGTGGTATAGGCGGAACATGAACCCCGTGGGGGTGATGGAAGAGGGCTGGGGTAGACGGATAAAACGAGTGTCAGATTACTGATCACGGGTTAGGACACCCCAGTTTCTATGCAATACATGAGAAGCCAGACCAGACTCCGCCGAATAGGCCCGTTAACCATCAAGGACTATACTCGCTCCACTTGTCAGACTCGTCCGGGATCTCCAACTCATCCTCGTCGCTGTCTCCGCCGTGGTCCGTATCCTCCCATCATCTTCGTTCCCATTCTACGCAAGGATTTTCTCGAGCCGGCCCATCCCATGCTCGCCCCATTCAATCAGCGGCCATGCAATTATTCCAACAGGTTGATAATTGTGTACCGTGACAAGCATGCCGCCCACAAACAGCCCGTTCAGCAGCGCGTGTGGCCAGCGCCGCAGCCCAAGCATTCTCTGCAGCCTGTCCCAGGGGATCTTGCTCTCCTCTCGACAACATATCTCACCTATGCTCGGCTTGACGCACAGCCGAGCATTGGTCTCGCCCGGTGGACGGCATTCAACAAGTCACGTACTGTTGGACGAACAATCACCGAATTACTGACGAGCATAAGCAAGACAATTCTTGGCAGTGAGCACCTGACCGTGCCGTTTCCTCCCTCTGTGCACCAAGTCGATTGCTGAGTTGGCAAAGAAAAGGAGCACGCCAGCTTGCCTCAACACCAGGTTGGGTGACTGATCCTAATCTGCCGCGCTGTTACACTCTTTCAATTAAGTGGTGACAGTCCCGGGCCCATGGAAATCACCTCTCGAACACACAACCTCCACAGTGCCTCCGTATTTAATGTCCCCGGGTTTCCCTAGCCCTCGGCCACACTTCAACCGGTGGTGAGCGTCCTGCCGGAACCATGCATGACGACCGGACACCGGCGGACAATGGTGCGGACCCCAAATCCGGTGAGGTACGTCCAGCTATAGCATGCTAGATAATGCCCTCCGACCAACAACTCTTCCTCCTCGTCACGGGCTAACCGCTGAAGGCCAACAGGCTCCGCAGCATCGGTGGACATCCCGAGCTCGCGGAGTTTCAGCTTTGACGAGAATATCGCCACAGAATGGGTGATTGGGTGTCAAGCCACGGAGCTCCGAAGCATCTGCCGGTTGCGAGGCGATGCAGAGGAAGAGCTAGTCAATTCGCGTCCAGATCGATTTGAATGGTGGCAGATTGTAGTGACTTGTGTTTGCAATACTTAGGTGTTGGTAGTTGAAAGATCGCGCCGTTGGTGAGGGGTAGTTGACGTTCTCCGCCGTTTGGCCGCTCTTTCCCTCCTGTCGTCAGCTAACTGAAAATGACGTGCGGGCTCAGTGTAGCACATGACAGCTCAACACACCATTGTCAGTGATTGAGACATAGCCTGTTTTCGAGTTAATTTGGTTTGATGTTCAAGTTTGGTAACAGACAAAAGACAATCCTCATAGCTCTCTCTTCAACTATAACCTCTAACGACTCTCCGCAATGTGGTTGCGAAGCCGAGGAAAGAAATCCTTCACAGTAGCCGAGTCCACAAATTCCAAAAAGCGCGTCACTTTGCTCTGGTCATTCAGGTAGAATACAAGCATGTACTCGTTCTGGTAAGGCCCGATCTCAGTTTCGGCGCTACTCTTCGCCCAAACTACCACCTTTTCTTGCTCGACATCTTCAACGATATCGTTGATCTCGACTCGGAAGTTGCGAAACGCTGGCATCAAACCCTTGAAGTAGGTATCATATTCCGTATTGCTCATCGCCGGACGGCCGAGGGAGGCTATTATTGCAGTGTAAGTGGATCTGAGGATGCCCGATATGATAGCGGGGGCTTGGTACTTGGGAGAACCTGATGGATGCATTCCGGGGCACGCAATGTGGTGAGTTTGGTGATATCCCATGAGTTGTAGGCATCTAGCACGGCTAACACGGTCTGACGTCGAGTCGAGATAGATCCAGCCATCGTGGTGCCAAATCGAACTTTCGGTGAGAGAGCGGGAGTCAAGAATGAGAGGAATGAGGTCGATGCGTTGGACGACCGGAGTGCTTGTATTCCCCTCGCAGAGGAACCGGTTGTCATTTTATCCGACAGTTCCGGCCCAGCCAATGCACTCTTTTGCAACTCCTACCTCGGCCCCGCGACATCCCCGGCGATCATTGTCGGCTCATCATTTATCCGGCCACCCATCAGAGTTGTGTAACCACACTTCCTTCATTCGGTCTAGTACTTTGGAAACAGTATGGGTGAACCAAGTCAGATAGCTTTTGACCGAGAAGTCTACCATATCAAGAGCAGGACCTAAGCTTCGGTTAATTTGAGGGCCAATCACTTCTATATACCTTTAAGGTGTACGCTACAACGCTGCCGTCGGCTGGTAGTAACTTCGTCACACCATGATACCAGCGTCAAAGTGATTAGCAATAACACACACGATTATCCACGTTTAGCGTTTTGCTTCATCGGGTGTGTTGTGGCGACAACAGCGAGTTTAAGATGTAGTGTCCACTTTGTGGAGGGCCAAGCCAGAGGGCCTAGAACACGCAGTGGACCTGGACGCTTCTGGGCCTTGTCGCAGGTGCCCGTAGTCGTCAGCAGTTCTAAGTTGAGGCGGCATCGGTTCCGGGTAAAATATCCCCGAAACCAAGTGCCCCTGAAAGCATTAACGGTCATGCTCCATTCACTGTTGTGGGTCGCCGGGATCGGTGGGCGGGCTTATGCCTTCGGTCAACCAGTAATCGCGAGTCGGTAATCGGGCCTCCTTAGCTTGCTTGGCTGGTAGATACAGATAGGTACATTTCATGTGCGATTGTGGCTTAATCGAGTGTCCCCGATGCCGGGGCTTGAGTTTGGTGTGGCTGTGTGATATGACTGTTAGTTAACTGCCTGTCTGGGAGTTTATCAGATGGGGCCGGTGCCCCAAGGCTCCCTTTGGTGCAAGAACCATTGATGACTTTGAGAGCACTGAGTTCATGGCGGCTTTGACCGCGTTCCTGTACAACATTGGATTGGAAACGAGCGCTGATAGGACCGCAGCTACATGCACGAGATTGGACGCCCTGATCGATTTATTTCTTTCGTGAATTGGCGAGACCAGAGGAGGCAGAACTAGCGAGGAGATCGTTGAGCCGTTTCTTGGTAAGGATGTCGCTCGTAGTTATTCGGAATGGCTTTCAAGACAGCCAAGACAAGATATTGGTGATGTCGGCCATGTATTTTTCGGGGTTGAGTTTGCTCAACGGTGGTACCAGCAGGAAGGTGATCTAGTCTTTGTCATACCTCACTGTGGCTATCCAATACTACTGAGGCCCGTTGGCGGTGGATACATGGTGGTAGGTGCTTGTTATGCGCTGGGCTTGATGAATGGGGAAATTGAACATGAAGTGGGCGAGGGTAAAGCTGAGCTTCGCGAGATCAAGATAGTGTAGACAGAAGGGTTTGGTTAAGGATGTCATCTGACCCTAGGGGTTAAGCTACACTTGAGTCTGAGAAGGTTTGGATTTCAAAATTTATTAAGTTTCTATTGATGATTCAAAATTCTCTGTTCCATTCTCCTAGTACCAATACTTTTCAACTATCCCCAAGGTATACTAAACAGAAGTCCCAGCCACAGCCCATTATTGAAAGCCGCAGCACTTAGCACACAAATATCTGAGCGACAGCACAGGCCAGCAAAATTAGTTGCGGCACCTTACTTTGGTTATACTAAGCATGAGCACAAGACAAGGGCCTAACTCTCGGCTTAGAAACTGCGTTACTGGGCAGACAAAGCACGGACTAGTGGAGCCACTTGCAGTCTATGCCGCTGGAAGGGCTAGCGGTGTCTGAGAGGAGTGTGGTTGTAATATATGTAGAGGTGCCGGGAAGGGAGCAGGGGAGAGAAGGAAGTCGCCGTCCCAGGAAGGTGTATGGAGGCTATCGCTGTCGTCAGCATCGTTGAGAGAGCTGAAGGGATTGCTGTGGTCAAAGAGGGAAGTGCGTGGCGGATTGCAAAGAATGTCAGCGCGAGCCGACTTAGATACGACCTGATAGTATGTTCTATACCTGATTGAAACTAGCCAACGGCATCGTGGAGGCTTCACACCCCTACCGGTATATTCCTTGACTATGTGGAAGCAGCTATTGTATATAAATCATATACAAGATCGTGTATCTACAGCTGATTGTTCTCCTTGTCGCTAATTATAGATACAGCGGTGATGCTTGTGATAACCACCTCTGGTTCTCCTGTATAGAGAATAAGGTGTGTAATACCTCGCTGATCTCTCATCTCTGCAAGCGGACTTTATTTTTAAGCTGTAGAGCCTTGGAAGCAAGGAGTGTGAAAAAAGTGGCCCGTGCCGATGTACTTGTGGTCTCCAATACTGAGAAACGCTTGAAAATAGGGTCTATTAATGATTTGTTCAAAATGGGGGTCTCTGTCATTGGCACTTTTTTTTTCGTAGTTTCTAAGGGTCTGAGTTGCTAAGATAAATTGAACGTCGGTTTGCGTTTGACCAGCCGATGCGGCTGGGATTGACCGCCTTGAAAGTGGGGCCCTCAATCCCGCATTAGGCATCAATTAGTGCATCTGCTGCGCAGTTCCCTCTAGCCGTTCTACAATAGAGAAGAATCGATACCCCGACGGTTCACTTAATTGAAATCTTAATTCTAATCTTTGATGACACGACCGTTCCATGTTCAAGCGATTTAACAGTCTATAAGCGCCAATTGGCAGCGCCGACGGTGGAGTTTTGTCAGGAGAAAGAAGCGAATGAGGTAAAATGCGACGTCATACCCGCAATGTGTTAATTCGGCAGTGGGGACATGCATGCGCCATGTTGGCACAGCCGGACAGCAAGCAGCCTGGACTTGGAGATTAGACTCATGCGATCGACTCGCGCGACTCTGAGTCTTTGGCGCGGCGACCAATTTCAATTTCAACAACACGCTTCGTCCTCGTTGAGCTTAAAGATCTGTACCGATGTCCAAGTCTGCGTTCGGACCCTCAACTGGTATGCATTGGCTGCCATCAAGACTAATACCGGGCCTTTCTTTTCGTGATTTACAGCTTTGGGCAGCGAACCAGTGTGAAAGGAAGCCTGACTATCCCTGCTCCCTCTCGGACCTAGATGGCCGTCTTCAGAGGCGTGGTTAACGGAATCGACTGGCAGGACGACGAGCAAGCCCGCTTCTTCATCAACAACGACGCAATTTTCAACGACGTTCGTCACCCTTTTCCCTCCCTATCGCCAATGACTAACACTTTGGAACTCCTCACATAGAGGCCATGGGGCTAGGACAACGGTGGGCACTCCTGCGGTACCGGCGTCGATTGCGACAGTCGACACTTACACCAGCGGCGTGGCCGTGATGGATGCAGAAGAGAGACGAGGGCGTATTTCATCGCTCAGGGCGGTACGCTGGGCGAGGCGGTGGCTGCTGACTGGGGTGAGACTATTGATTACACGACTACGCCTCCGTACCGAAGCGTTTGGTGGCGTGCGGGTAACCTGGAAATTCTCGGCGGGTTATTTCGGTAATGGAGAACTTTGGATGTGTTTTCCTTTGATTTAGCAGCATGGCAATGTCTAGGATGCCTATGATAGCACTTTGTCACCATCTTTTGACAGACACCTACTGTGTGTTAAGATTCGGTCGAATAAGTGGCTTGTCCGGGCATGGTTGCCTTTGGTAAAAATATTGTCTTGCTTCGACAAGCTCCCTCATGTGGAAGCTGCCGACACATGCACTCTACAGCCGCCTACATCCTCATCTTGCCAATTCGGGGCGACGCCACACCCGCCCCTTTCCAACCACAAATGTGAAAATCTCCGCGGAGTAAAACCAAACCTTATCTCGACCCCATGTGGGGGGGTCAACAACCGTCTCACCCCCCTGTCCTCTCGAGCAATGCATCTCCGCCACCAGTGCCCCCACGCCTTAAAATCGACGATTCCCCTGAAGAGCCACGTGGGGGGCTTCAAGCGATCAAGCACCGGACCCTGAAAAAAACAAAGTCCAACCGATAGCAAAATAATGTCGGATTTCCGCCTCTGCCCCGACTGGAATCCTCTGCCCCGACGGGAATCCTTGTTCCGTGGAATCGAAACGTTGCTTTACCTAGGGGCGTACGCTGATAAGGATACTCGAAAGTCTTGCCCCTTCTCCCCTCTTCAAGCTAGAACGCCTCGCATCTAGTGGGTCCTTTGCGATGCTAATCCTGTTCTTTTCGCGGTTCTAACATCTCATTTCTCCCGACTTGGTCTCATCTCCGGGCCGATAAGCACCGTGGCAGGGCTGAGGCGTTGTGTAGATACGCCAAACAGCTATAATACAACAACCATCAGCCCTTGGTGTCCGGATGGGGCGGCGATCGCCCACAACGCTTTATTCGAGCCATTAGATGAGACGCAATCCAACTGCGATGGCAATGTTCGACAGCTTGGACATCGCGCCCCGCGCAGCACTCGCCGCGCCGACGGACCCCTTCGTCATGTACTCCCAGAGTACTGTCATTGTGGTCGTTTCGGTGCTTTCCGCAGTTGGCGCGGGGTGGATGGTCGCTAGCTTCCTGGTACGTCCCCCAAAATTAAGCAGGCTTACCACTCATCTAACGCCCGTGTGCCCAGATCTTCTCGAACCTTCGAAGCTTCCGCCACCAACTCATCCTCGGGCTAGCCATCAGCGATTGTGTCATGGCCTTGAATTTCCTCTTATCTTCGTCCATGAACGTGGGTGGACGGTGGATAGGGGCACCCGAGCAAGCCACGTTCTGCACCTTCAACGGGTTCATGACGCAGACTTTTGTCATCCAGACAGACTATTGGGTGTTCGTCATCGCCGTCTACACCTACTTTGTTCTGAATGATCAAAAGAGGTGTTCCATGTGGGTTGAGAAGCACCCGCTCATCCCCTGGGTTGTACCATGGGTGTTATCGCTCGTGTGGGCCTCTCTTGGGCTTGGCATCACTGGGTATGGTGATATTGGCGCGTGGTGTTGGTTCACCTCGGACAAGGTCCGACTTCTGGTCAATTTTGTTCCTAGATGTAAGTGCCCGCTATGCATGCGTAACCTCGACTTGGTCCTAACTCTCGCAGGGGCTATCGTTGCTATCATGTTCTTCATGTACGCCCGGCTGTACTTCATCCTCTTCCGCGCCCATCGCCGTCTCATCTCCCTCGGGGCCTCCGAATCCGACAACCCAAGCGGCTCTAACTCCCACCATCTGGACTCTCGCGACTTGGGTGGCGCTACAGTGGTGTCGGCCAGCCATACCCGCAAGCTGAAGAGGGTATGCTTGATCAACCGTGACGCTTTTCATTGCGCGATAGAATTTTCTGACAAGCCGCTCAGCTGGCCCGCCTCATGCTTCTTTACCCCCTAGCCTATGCTGCGGTATGGTCTCTGCCCACAGGCATCCGCATCTATCAGACAATCAGCGGACTACCAGCCCCATGGCAACTCCAAACCCTCGATAAGGCGTGTATCGTGCTTCAGGGGCTTGTGGATGCCATCATCTACAGCACCACCGAGAGTTCTCTCTCTAGCTGGCGCAGCATCTTTCTCCCCAGGCGCTTTCCTGCCGCCAGCGGGGAGGCTCAGGTGCTTGGAAACGGCAGCAGGGGGTCGAAGAGGTGGAGCTCGGCGCGCGGCACGGGAGAGCAGCAGTTTGCCTCGAGGCCGCCGCCGACCGATGGGGGAACGCACGCGCCAACCAACAAGTCGAATGAATCGCTGGGGTCCTCGAGCGGTGATGTCAGCGCAGTTGGCTCGAGTGATCGCATCGAGCTGCGAAACTTGAGTGGCACTGGTGCCACTATGGGCATACGCAAAACAGTAGACATTGAGATCAGCAGGAGCGCCGGGAGGAGCGCCGGGGCAAGTCCGCAGAAGCCACTGCAGGTGTATTTGAATGGGGGCTCGCAGGGAAGTTTCTTGGATTTGTAGCTAGGGGGGACTGTCCTGTCTGAATGTGTTGTTTTACCCTAAAGTTGCCCTCACCATCCCCAGTTACCCACACCACCCCTCGCCACCTTGCTCAGGCTCTCCTCATGTGCTACCCAGGACATAATCAGGGAAGTCGCCAAACGTGGTTTAGACAAGTAGGTAGCTCAGCGGAGCTCTGGAAATTTAAAATGGCAACTTTTCGCGAGGAAACAGCTTTGGGCTGCCTGTGTCCCAAAACTGGGACCACCCACCACCCTCCCTTTTCTTTGCCCTACCCCCCCGGGGTCCCATAAACTCAGTTCACGTCCCCCATCAAATCTTCACTTCCGTCTTCTCATTTACCAGAGTGCGTAAAATCTCGCCATCTCAACATCCCTGAGTTGAGACACTCCCAAAGCGGATTGCTTCATCTCTATTCATTTGGTTGCTTATTGTTGCACGCTGTAGATCGAAGGCTCTGTCATGAAAAACGAGTGTGTTGATTGCTTCAATCGGTTGGAAGCCCTCGGCTTCCAACCGCTAAATACTGCATACAATGGGGTAGTTCCATTCCCCCGTTGTTGTGGCCTGGAATGAGCCACGCAGTAATTCAACAGAATACCAGCGATCGGTCCGATTGCTGGTATGGAGGCTATTCAGGGATTGGATTCGTGTGACACTTATTGCAGCCGACTCCGAAATGGGCAAGAAAACGGTAGAAGAGAGAAGGAGATATGATAAGGAGAATGGTTTCAATAACGATAATGCAGATATTAAAAACATTCCCATCCCACGAGACATCTTGGATTATAGTAAGGAAAAATATAATGTACAAATGGAACTATGGTTTGAGTAATCTCGTTTCTCTGCAAATTCTCTACGGTTCCAGCCGCCTTAAAGGTGTGCGATTAAACAACTTCAAATCTACACTCCACTCTGCCTGCGCCAATAGCGACGACGGTTTATTTTTTATAAACTTCCTATTTCTGAACATTCACTTTTTATCTTTAGCATTAACTCGCCTCCGTCTTGCCACTTTACGTAGCAGCTAACCGTTTATGCCTACTTATACCTTCAGTTTCTTCACCGTGTCTTATATGGCAATTTTTGCAGCGGCTCCTGTTGGAAGCACTGCACTCTGGATTCTGTGGAATTGAAGGGGTTGCAACTGCGTCCTTCTCTTCCTCGTTCGGCTCTTTGGCTTAGCTAGAGACTATAAAGGCTATAGCCTACAGGCCTAGTAAACCTGTAGGGCCCTGTAAGCCTCCGGCTTGTAACAGGGTTGCTTGAATTACACTAGAGGGTACACACTAAAGTGGTGGTCCCTGTACTGCCTATAACCCTCTAAACTGGAAGCCTAGAGGGCCTATAAGGCCATATAACTGCGTATAGTTTAATAATCTGTTTTTACGAACGGCACCTATTGGCTAGGATTTGTTAATTGTCAGCTCCTAACCAAGCTCTAAGGCAGAACGCAGAGCTGCACACCATTCAAGTCCAAGGTAACAACGCTGCCTCACGTTAGGCATATGCCAGATGCAGCAAATAGACCCTAACCCTTATAACATGTTAAAATGTATACTTTGAATTATGATAAACGTCCGAGCTAATGGCTCTTCACAACTTAACAGTGGGAAAAAGGCATTTCAAGTCCTGCAATGAGACAGATACTTTGCACTGTCTGGTAGAAAGTCTGGTAGAAATAGGTGCCCAAAACAAAAATGAGGCAAAAGACATATAACACCAGGTGTTCGCTAGTGGTCACCGACACAATTACTAGTCTAGCCCCTACTGGCTTATTGATGGGAGAGCAGACAGGATCCCGAATTTTCCAGTTGGTATACACCAGCTTTGAAGCCCAGAGCACAGGTAGACACTACCCCCACACCTTGCATGCAAATAAAGGCGGCGGCGTAGACCCACGAAAAGGCTCTCTCACCTGATACAGAAATAAAAAATACACAGACAGGTAACAAGACCAAGAGGAACGCCAACACCTGCTATGCCGATACAAATCTTGCCCTCTGTTGTAATCTCGCTACTCGTCGCAAGCTTCCATGTACCCACTCCAACTCCGGCGTAAAACCCAAGCAACCCCAAATACCAAAGGTGGACAACCTTTGGACTCAAATTCAGGCGTTGCGGGAACTTACCAACCATGGATTGCAGCTGTGACGGTAATTCTGCCTGAGAGCCCCGAGATGGAAGGATGGGGGTCGACATGTCGGCAGGTGTGGTAAATTTCTCCGTCATCATCGGTTCTCGGACCTGAGGTTCATGTATCGTAGATTTGACTGCAGGGCGGTCGCTCCAGTGTGCCGAAATCAGGTACGAAAGAGTCTGTTCCTGGCCAAGAGAGAGGTTCGTAGCAGTGGAGTGGCGCTTCCCCGATGTCACCATCTCCTGGAGCAGTAGTCCATACCGCGCGATTAGCTGCTCGAGATTTGTCACTGCTTCTAGGTCGTGCTGTTCGAAGTCCGCGATATTTCTCTTCGGGGTGGGGGCGAAAGGCATGCGTGATGGCGCTTGCTGCCTCACCAGCGAAAGGATCAGGGCGATACACTTTCTAGCCTTGGCAGCATCCCCAGATTGGTGGTACTGGTGAGAAAGACGAAGTAAGAGAGGCAACGGGAGCGGCAGCGAGGCCAGTTTCGGACTGTTGGAGTTCTGCCTTATGCTGTCAAGATGCCCGGAAAGTAGGGTGATGAAGGCTTTACCAGCGCATCTGGCAACAACCATTCCCACGACTTGGCCGCGACCGGGTCCGAGACCCAGACCTGGAGTTGGGGTGGCGACAACCCATGAACCCGAGTCTCCTTCCATAAGATCTAAACAAGGTTAATATGCTTTCAGTTTAAGGTTTTTGGCCCAATGCTGGAGAGAATCTGAGGTAGGTAGATTTCCCATACCGGAGTCTCCCCGTAGGTGGGCCGTCCACACTTCTTGGGGGCCAGCTTTTCCGAACAGGAACGAAGGTCCTGCAGACATATCCGCGAGATGTCCGCCGCTAACACCCGCCATGATGTACACTCTGCGGCCCGATGGGTTCGGTAAGTGCCCAACGATGAAACACGGCTCGGGCTTTGCTCCCTCTTGTCGGTCACTGCCCACCCAGACATAGTTTGGCAGACAATACTCGTTGACCGGAATCAAGCGCCAATCATCACGCTCATTCTCATGCCACGCCTCTACTTTGACCGGCCACTCCGTCAGGGCCTCAAAGTCAGGTGGGGCTTTTTCTGCAGCCCTCTCTGGATATTCTATTACCAGGGCTTCTTGTACGTCGTCTGGGAAGTCCTCTTCTCTCGCCGCTGAAGAAGCACTCTCGCTTGGCACCACCGAATCCGTCTGCATTTCCGGAGGCGCATGGGCTGTAGTCAGGGCGAAAAGGGCCCCGTCAACTTCGACCAGCCCGCCGATGGTGGAGAATTGCTCCCCCAGGTCGGTTGTTACTCTCACCGGGGTGCCGCAGAGCGTAATCTCATCGGCGTGCATCCGACACCGCACCTTGGCAGTCACGCTTGCCGTGCTGGAAACCTCGACCATCCGAAAGCACAGCTTTAAGGGCTTGTAGTGTTCGCGGTACCGAGTTTGGGACATGACCGAGTAAAAATCTCTAATGTCATCCGGCGTTTCCAACCCTTCAATGCAGATATACGACTGTACGGCGGCTGAGTCGAGCTTAATCTGGACGAGATAGAGGTGGCACCGGGGTAGCTGACGGCCGAAGAGAGTAACCTGGTTGTCGCCGCTCACAAATCCCACGAAATCATGGAGCTTCTCCGTCTCCGACTTTGAGGGGATAATCTCGAGTGCCTTGAGTTGCTTGTGACACCTGAGCTTTAAATCTCGGACCCGTTGAAGCTTGGTGAGTGGGAGCTGAACTTGTACGTGGCTTGCACGGGGTGCGACAGTCGAAGTCGGGGATGCGGGGACGGTTACAGTCGGGGATGCGCATCCCACAATCGGGGTCGCTAAATCTTGTACGCCCGGCGGGCCTGCAACCTGTGCAATGGCCGCCTCCTCATAGAATCCAGAATCGGGAGACAGACACGCTCCGTCCTGCGAGGACTGGTGCGACCCTATACGGGCCTGAGCCTCAGTCTGCAGGAGGTCCGGTTCTGCCACCCTTTTGCGTTTGTTCGTTCCAGGGACCCCCTGTGAGCCCTTGCGCAATAGTCTTGCGAACATCTTAATCCACTTATCGAGATCGTTTGTGTCCGGGGTGTCGCGTCGAATATCGTTGTCCCGCAGCTCCTTGATCTGAAGTTTCGGGTCTTTCTGCAGCATCATCCGGGTGAGCTGATCAGGTTGCCCCTGCTGGGCGTTGCTCGTCAGCCATCACAATTCTTGAAGCCCCGGATGTACCAGGTATGAGGGAGGGTTAGATCGTACCCCTAGCGTCACCGTCCCAGAGATCCCGGTCGGCCCCGGGCCTCTCGGACTTTCCATGGAGGCCATCTTGTCGCGCTCGATACCTACTTGGGGCAGGTAAGATGGGTTGTCGGTGCACCTCGGCGCGGCGCGCCATCTGACAACCATCGTCAATCGGGCCTCAAGATTGTCGGGCATCAACTCGAAAAAATTTCGACTCGTTGTGCCAGTGATTCGAGCGCCAGCCACTGCGGCGATTGGGTGATGGGTGTAACACAGCGCAGCCACAGCGGGGGTGGCTCATCACAGTTGCTGCTAGGCTGTCATGTCATGTCTCGAGCAGTTTTTGTTTCGCGCCAACACTTGACGGTGTTCTGTCAAATTTACATACGCGCCCCGGCCGGCGCAGGCTCCACCTTGCTTTCGGAATGGAGGCTTCCATACCCATGCAGAGGAGAGAAGCTAAGCAGTTTATAACCGCGTTGTGGACAGCCCCTACTACCCAATCAACAGAGCACATTCACCGTGACCCAAGCGAGGGTGGAGAAGTGGCTCTGAGATGGTACCTCGACTACTGTCGCGACGAGATCGACTTCACCTTAAGACGCAATAATCACCTGCTGGACAACATGACCTTGTCAGGTGTGATCCGCACTCTTAAGAAACACCCGTCGGCAACGAAGACACAACTGGCAGAGAAAATTTATGAACCCCCCGAGAGCGGCCCCAGCCTGGAGGATCGGATGACTGCCCTGGATCTGGCTGTCAGACTAGCATTTGCGACGGCGTGCTCAACAGCGACCCAAGACACCATCGAGAGGGATTTATTTCGACCTCGGTGGTACGAGAACGAATGCCTCGAAAAATACATCGCAAGGGTTTATCCGCCCGAACTCTCCGAGGCCCTACCTCAGGATAACAGGTCTATCCGGGTCGAGAAGCTCGCCGCCGGATACCTGGCAAGCTACGCCAAGCTGGAGATCATGTGGACTCACCGTCTCACCGATCATCTCACCCTTCTGAGAAAATCCAACAGGAAGACGCTTTACGTCTTTTGCCATCCGGGATTTCTGAAGGCGTCTATAGAAATACTCGAGGCGCACCGCCCAAACCAGATTCAGAAAACGACCGACGCTCTTTCTCTGTATGACTCTTTTCCTAAATCTATGTGAAAGTGAGTGCTTGGATGGGCGTGGATCGTTTGCTGACGAGAAGTGTACCTGAAAGCGGGTGTCTACCGCCCCGACTGATTAGAGAAACGCTGGCCACCTTCAACCTGCTTTTCCCCAAACCAGGCGACGAGCTATCCAGAACAATTCTTAACAACGAGGTATCCAAACGCGGCCTAGATACGTTTCTGCTACGGCCGTTTCCCTACCAGGACGGCCCTCACGAGCGCCCCCAGGATGCTGTGGACCCCGAAGATGTCCGCGGTCTCTTCCAAAAGTACCCTTACTGGGCCGAGCGTCTCTATACCCTCTGGAGAGAGGCCGATGACCCTACACCCGTTACAGAGATCGGAAGGTGGTCTGAAAGTCGAAGGAATCCGCGCTTTACGTATTGGTGTGCGTTTCTGTCGCTCACTCTTGCTCTTATGTTTGGCGTGGCCGCAACGATCCTGGGTGCGCTGCAAGTTTGGATTTCGTTTTGCAGTTGGAACGATAATCAGGACGGTCTGTGTATGGCTGGGAAGAAACCCACCGACAGGTCTTAGCCTTCAAGTTCCGACTGGAGCTCAAGGTGAAGATGCACAATGCCGCGCAATGCGGCGGCCGTTCAAGTGATTGCAGCAGAGGTTAAGGGGCTCTAGCCAAACCGAAGTTAGTGATTAGCTATTAGATTGAGTGAGGATTGGGGAGTGTTGACGCCTTTCCCGGTCATGATGAAGGTTACTTGGGATGAGTAGTGTGTGGTGCGCTCTGACTGATTTGTGAAGTTCATGTGGCTCCTCTCTTATTGCATTTAATATGAGAACATATCTGTATACTGTAGGCAACGTCCCCGTGTACTGTAGCCCCACCAAACCGCCATAGATAACCCTAACCCCCGGACACCACCCCAATCTCTGGCAGCTGCCAGAATGCACACCCCAACGAAAATTTTCCACCTCGCGCAAAAGCCTCCATCACCAACTTGCAACAACCACCACTTTGCAGCCACGCAACCACGCAACAATGAATCGCTGCAGTAAGCCGAAAACAGTCCCAATCAATTGCCCTACTAATTCTTCACAGAAATGACCCCCTCTGACGAAAAATTCAGCTACTGGGGTGGCTTCAGCGACACGCCGAACAAAGACTCACATCGTCAAGCAGTGCCCCCAGAGGCGGCGGAAGGACCCGTGTGAATAGAGGCAGTTCCGTGACGGCATCTAGAAGCCATCAGGCCTCGGCGACATCAGGACCTACGAGAGTCACAAAAACTACATGAACCACGCGTAACAGCACTCGAGTCACACAGTCGCAAGCAACAGAGGCGATTACGGAGGCGATTATGGGCCAATCAGAGGTCAAGTAGGCGCTTAGTCAGCACGATAGTTGATAGTTATTTGTAGGATTATTGTAGAAATGGAAGAATTGGCCTTATTTGCGCAGATTTCGTTATTTGAGCGTTGTTTGCGGTGTGGTCAATTAAGGGGGTTGAATGCGGTTGCAGTCTGGCAGCTGTCACGGCATCGCGGGG
>Ga0247760_1000292_pt1 | contig 55887 bp, 56 predicted proteins | sample UWRJL171409R4_FD_179936 | JGI IMG/M metagenome (GOLD analysis project Ga0247760, IMG submission 179936) | Plant litter microbial communities from Arlington Agricultural Research Station in Wisconsin, United States - UWRJ-L171-409R-4 | ecosystem: Environmental > Terrestrial > Plant litter >...
GGTTGGAATGGGGATTGGAAGTCTTCGGCGATGGCTCTGGTTGTTGCTGGGCTGGATGAGGATGTGAGAAGGGAGGTCAGCGGTGCTGGTGAGGGGGCTGGGAGCATGTATAAGAGGGGAGAGGGTGTGTTGGTGAGGTTGGAGAAGGATATGGGCGGCTGGAAGTTTCGTGGCCGAACCCTGGAGCCAAGATAGAGCTTCTCATTGGATCAAAACGGGGCCAGTTTATTTGTTTCTCGTTCAGCGGCTTGCGAACGATGGGTGTAAAAACGATGCTTGATTGAACCAGTAAAGCTAGATGGCTGCCTGGAACTGCCACAATCCCTAAGGTAGTATGTAGTATTTTGGAACCAAAGTTAGGATGGTATTTAATATACCAGTATATTAGATGGGCTGGTATATAATAAACTAGCACCTAGAATATACTAGTACATAATGTGCTGGTCTGAAGTATACTGGTATATAAAATATTAGTACACCTGGTAAAATAACAGACTGTAATGTAGTACGCATGGGGCGTTGTTTTACCCTAAATTTTCCCTTATTAACCTTCAGTCACTTACACCACCCCTTGCCACCTTGCTTAAGCACCGCTTATGCGCTACTTAGGACATAATCAAGGAGGCCGCCACGCGTGGTGTAGATAAGTAGGTAGTGCTCTATATCTCAGCGGAGTTTTAGGAATTCAAATGCAACTTTTTCGCGAGGGAACAGTTTTGGCACACAGGTGTGCCAGAACTGGGACCACTTAGCCCTTCTCCCTTCTTCTCTTGCCTTTCCCCCAGGTTCATGTAAACCCAGTTTACGTCCCCCATTAAGTTTTCCTTAATAAACGTAGCCCTCCCATTTCAACTTTAATGGCAGCTTATTCCAAAAATGTACATGAAAAGAACGATAGAAGAGATGAGATATATTGAGCAGAATAGCTTTAATAGTGATGATGCGAATATTAATAATAATTAAATCTTGTAATGGAAAGGTGGGTACGCCTGATCAAAGTGGTCACAATGGGAGGGGGGCGGGGGGGCAACTAAGAACTAATAAAGGTGCAGGAACTTCAACCTAACCTGAGCTGAAGAGGTAGGCGAGAGCCGTGGCATATATAAATATATATGTTGCGGAGCGGGGCTCCCTGGTAGCTAGGGCTGTCGAGTGCGTGGGACGGCTTTCCTTGCAACTAGATGATTGCCCAGATTCTAGCCCACCATCTCGTATATTGATAGCCCATTAGGAGCTATTAACCTCGCATTATATCTCTGGAGTGAGAAGACGAAAAACCAGAATTGTCTAACAAGTAGCGGGCGTTGTTGGTTTGCTGCTGTTGAAATACGTGCCCTGACCAGCCTATAATATAGCACTGGCACAGGGGTTTACAGTGATCTGTAGCCTAGCTACGCAGTGGAAGCAGGTGAAGGATACGATGGCAGAGCCTAGTAGGATACTAAAGGAAGCAAGAGAATTAGTGAGTTAGTAACCCACAGAAGGATTCACATAGAGGGACTATGCTCTATAAGATCGAGGCTCACAGGGAACTCTGCACTGAATAACAGAGGCTCTATTGTGTATTGCTTGCTTAGAAGGAGAGGAGTGCTATCTACAGTAGTGAGAGGAGAGGGGTCTTACAGTACAGGTGAAGTTAATTAACAAAGGGGTATAGCGCGATTAGTACCGCTAACCCTGAAGTAGCCCCAAGTCAATACCTCCAACGCCGGTAGATAAATGTCCTTCCACAGCTTCTTCATGAACTGGAGTCTGGAGATATCCCCGCCGTCGGTGCCACCATCATCAGCGGCAGCCCGACCCCGTATTGGGGCGCTACAGTGATCAACGTTGTGTGCGTTGCCGCCGTCCTGCTTGTGAACAAGTCCACGACGCGCGTCTTGGACCCCGGCGACACGGGCACGTTACGCCGCAGAATCTCCCACGAGCGGCCGACGGACGCTATGGCGTACCTCGTGTGCGCCGCCGCCAGGAGCCAGGCGCGGATCGTGCGGGCCGGGAGGAGAGGCGAGGTCAGGATGGAGCGGCCTAGCCTGGTGACGTAGGCGGTGGATTGGTGTAGCTACCTATGCTGGAAATGCTGGTCAACACGATGGCCCGACTGCAGCAGCAAGGGGTACTCATGGTGCTTCGTCGCCAAGTTCAATCTCCCAGACTTTGGGGATGACGGCGTCGGAGAAGTTACTACTAGGGTTGGTGAGGTACATCCGGGAGAGATGCAGCGGGTCGACCAGCTGGTTCTTGATGAAAGCACGGGGAACAACGTCCTGGTGATGCACTCGGCTCCACGATTCCAGTCTTCAGCACTAACCAGAAACACGGTCCTGTTTAAAACGGTAGTCATTTTATTAGATTTTGTGAATTCAGATACTTCCAGTAGTGCAAGTCAAGTGTGTTTCTTGGTGTTGGCCCGACCCTACAATTAGGGCCAATCGGGAATGGTAGGTTTGCAGCACAATGGAGGATATACCCCTCCACTGTTCGCAGCACTTTGATAGTTTTCCTTTCTTCTTCTTCTTCACACTATACTACGCAAATCTAGGTTATATTGCATCTTGAGCCCGCAGACTGTGCCTTGACAATAGCCTTCTCATCACAGTTAATACATCGGCCGTGAAAGATGGACTAAAGAGATGTGAATCGTCGTCGAGTGTGCTGCGAATGAACTAGTATATAGTAACCCGATAAGTGCTTCCACTGATGCAAAATTCCTCGATTAGCCTGATTGGCCACTTTGGGCACGCAATGAACTGGCAATCCTCATTTCTGACGAGCGCTAGAATTTCGGTTTCAGTTTTTTTGCCGCTGGCGTAGAAAGAGGAGCTAAGCTTTCGAAGCGCTCTGAATTCCTTGAGATGCGTAACATAGGACATGAGGCTCCGACGGTCTGTCCACAAGACAATATCTTCTGACGGCGGGGGATCATGGTGTTGCGAAGTACCAGGGGGGTCATTTGTGCGCCTCCAGGACCAGGTGGCTTTTCCCGGCCGAGATTGCGCGTAACTGCGTAGAGTCGCTTGGTCACTTGGGGAAGCTCGCAGCTTCAGTTCGTCAAATTCAACGATGCAGTCGTCCGTCCTAACAAGCAGCGGATGAAATCTGGGATGGATAAGGGCAACGTAGATCTGCAGAGGATCTACACCGCTCTGTCCCCCTTCGTCAAAGTGAGCTTGCATCACTGCCAGTATCCCCTCAGTGTCATCCACTCCGGGCAATAGAGCGGTAATGGTGGGGCCGGTTGCCCTAGCCAACTCAGTTCTAGAGGGTAATAAACCGGCCAGCTCCTCCAGGACAACTTCCCCGACATTTTTAAGGCTCCGTTGAAGGTCAGCCAAATATAAAAACTGCTGATCGGCTCTCCCAGGCATGGCAGCCCGAGGAACGGAGCTTCTAGAAAACTCGAAGAAGGCATCGTGCGCGCAGGCCACTAATCTGAACGATCCGACTGGACTAGTCTTTGGCCTTAGAATAGGGAATAGCGGAGGGGATTCAGCCGTATCGAGAATGAAAATAACATCTCCGGGCCTAATAACCTCGTCAAGAGCTTGCTCAGAGAGCAGGTACATGTACGAAGGTACAGGTGTGTTTGGGTCATACTGAGGAGGTTGGTTCCTGGGATGGATCCGGTATGCTGCCACACCATCAAGGCTGAAAACTTTTATCGGCGAGGAGTAGATTGGGCAGAGCTCTGTCAGGTTGATTGAAAGAGCGGCAGTTGAGGTGCTGACAGTCGCATTGTCGTGCCACGGAAGTAAATCGCGCACCAGCGGCCCATCGTAGTCAACCGATATGTTATCAGAACGGTGTTCCACCTTCTCCGGCGGAGGTCCATTCCAAGTCCATTCCTCACACCATGATTTCTTTTCCACGCTGAGCTGGAAGAGCGCAAAGTCAGACCTTGCGCGATTTTCCACGCTGACGTCTTTGAATCCGCTATACGAATTCAAAATGTTCTTTCTTGACGAGTAAAATCGCTTCCCGATTGCAGCCCTGCGATCCGCTGCCTCAACTGTGCCAATAACTCCTGTCACCCAGGAACCGGTGCTTGATAATTTTAACATATCTGGTATCCAGGAAGGCATCCCACTATTGGGAGGCGCTCGGGGATTCATCCGCAGCACCTCACAGAATTTGAGATCCAGGAGACAATGGGCGGCAACGCCAATGCCCAGTTGTATTGATGACAGCGAGTAGTCCGGCAAGAGAGGCTGCCTGTCGGAGCCCTCATCCAAAAGTCCTACAAGACCGTATATCTTGTCTCGGGGGTCTGAAGCCTTGGAAGTGGCCGTAAGCGCCATTAGCTGGATAATGTTGAAGCCCGAGAGCTTCCCACGGCAAGCTAGTTGTAACCATGCTGCCGGACTGTCCGACCATACATAATCCGGGTATTGTTGAATGATTGACTCAGAGGTTGCAGCGTCTAGCCGTAATTCAAGGTCGCCAACTTGGATCGTCACCTGAGAGGCAAGGAGTAGTTCCTGGACAACCCAGACGCGGCTGAAATAGCGTCGTTGAAGAATGCGACCAAGGTTAACCTGTGTGCTTCCAACCACGAGATCCTGATTATCGGTGCGCACCGAGGTTGCTGTCTGAGGTAGTATGGCGTCTTCGAGTCTCCGTCGTACCGGATACTGACCTGGGGCAATAGTTGCTACGTCCTCGCCCAAATAGACAACGACCCGTCTGGAACTTCTGTAGATGAAGCCCATCTTTGCCACTTGGACAACCTTCTCGGAGCTATCATCTTGGTTGATACACAGGGCGTCAACCCAGATGAGCCGGCGTCCATGTGATTTGAATGGGCGAAGAAACCTTAGCATAGCCGAACAGTTGTTTGACTGCAACAGAAGGTCCCAATATGGGCCCACGTATACCGGACAGCAGAGCGAAGCGTCGTCATTCTCCCCACCCCATGTGTATGACACGGCCTCATACTCTGGGTGTCTCTCGTCGCGATGAGTTTCCAACGTCAGGTGTAGAGGTGCGTCCGGGTCTGAGGTGGCTGAAAGACAGAGCAGACGGAATTCTGTTGAGACCAGTCGGTGAGGGTAAGCGGGGTAATGCTGGGTCCTTGGAGGGCCGGTGGTATTGGAGTCCTTGCTGGTCGTCCCCTTATTGTTGCTAACTGCATCACCATTATTCGCAGTGTACGGAACACTCGGTGGCCACCAAAGGTTGTATGCACCAACACTTTGGTTGCCCGGCGCCGGTGATAGGGTCGCGTCCTGGCGATATTTTCTCGATATGGCCTCGGCCACGTTCGGACTTCTATTGCATGCTCTGCAAAGAATGATCCCTTCATCGTTGACAAAAACATCTGGGGTGCTGCACCACTGAAAATGCCATCTGCTGCCTCCCTGAGGGTCGACTTGGGGCTGCATAATCCCGCTTGTCGGCGTCAAGCCTGCAAGGTCAGATGTCCTTCCTGACTGCTTTCTCTCCCCCTCTCCGGCTTTAGCTTCTCGCGTAAAACTCTTCATGTTGTTACGCATTTATTTTTCGTCGGGTGGTCTTTCCTCGTGTGTGTCTTCACCGATCGGCCTCTCTCCGACCCGGAAGAGAGGTAACCATCGATGCGGGGGAGGCCGTAGGTAATACTGGACAATGGAAAAAGAGATTGTATTCAACCAGCGACCCACTCATGCACCTTATGCTGGCTGGGGCGTGTCGGAGAGCCTAGCATCGAGTAGCTAGCTGGCTTGATGGTGGACTGGGTGAGACTTTGTACTGCTTGCCTGAGAAGAGGGGTTGTGACTGAGACATCCAATTACGCTATGACATAAATTACGTTTTAATCAAAATGGGGTGAAAGCCGCGCACCCCCCGCCCCCCCCTGAAACGAAGTTACAGCTCGCACGAGCTGTAACCTCCCTAATACCATGCATGTTTCAAACGTCCGCACCACCATCACCACCCCTAAAAAGAAACCGCTACAACGTGCACCGAAAGGTTACAGACTCAAAGGCCGGACAACGGGGTGATCCACCAGACAGGATCAAAAGATACGCAAGAGTAGACGAAGCAGGTGACATGGCTCGTGACTCAAATTGCGTTGCCAGGGAATTAAACCAAGTGTGGAAGACACTGAACTTGATATTAATATATCTAGAGATATATGTGCTCGCCAAGGAGGTCAATCTGGTTGCCTACAATGTGTGTAAACTAGACGATAGGATCCGACGTTATCTTGAGTGAGAAGTAGGATGCTGGAACGTGTTATCCATGTAAAAGACCTCGTCGACATTGTAAGAGGCCTCGAAATAATGCACGCAGGCCCTGAATGCATAGGCGGACAGCGCCAAGGCAGCAACACTCTGCATGCTGCGGCGCAGCCTTCAGGAAAAGGTTCTTAGGGTGAGCAAGCCTGAGCCAAACCTGAGCCGGAGTGAGCAATGTCACGCGGGCGAGGTACAAAAAAAGAAATTTCGTGAGCCCAGATTCGTCGCACAAAACACATTCTCCTCCGGCACCGCAACCCGTCTTGCCACCCCATTCCCATCCAACTCCACAGCCATTGTCGTGACACCATAAAAATCCTGCGGATCAGGATACTTCCCCGGATGATAGCACTCCCTCCTCATGCGCTTCAAGTATTCAGATGGCTTGGTCAGCGCCACGGCAAATACAGGGGGGTACCTATCCTCGTGCACGAACAAGGCGATGAAAGTCAGTTTGTCGGGCTGGGAGGAGCGCCAGGCGGGATCCAGACAAACATAGTCCAGGATGGCGCTATCTACAGAACAAACGGCGTAGCGGGCTCGTCCCATGTCGAAGTGGTCTGATGGCAGGTCGTCTTGTCCTAGATCTTCCGCAGTGCTCTGGGTCGTTGGGTGTCGATCCACCGTCAACTGAACAGTGCTTGTATAAAAGAAGATGATTTTTGCCAAGCTTTCCTGGTTTGGGAGGTTTCTCCCTGTCTCGCGCATCTTCTCCTCTTCTACTTCCACTTCCTGAGACTGAAAATGAGGGTGGGAGAAGTTCCGCTCGACGTTGAATTTTTGTCCTTGTGGGTTCCGACTGCAAGAGAAGAATTCTTCGGCTCTGAAGTTGTCGTATTCGTGGGACGTTCCAAAGCGCTCGGGCTCCCTCAGATTTCCCCGTCCGGGTTTACCTAGACGCTGAAGTCAACTGACCTCAACCTCGATCCACATCATCATCAAGCGCCGCGAAGCTAGGAGTCCACTGCACGTTATCATTCTAGCTCGGAAACACAAGCGCTCTTCCCCGATCAGAAGCCTTTCAAGCCGCCCAAGACCAAGTAGGAAACTCAGACGACGGAGACTTCGGTCGCCGTGTCAGGCCCTGCCAGAGCAAACTGCGCGCAAAGAACTTCCTCGGCAGGCCGGACCGGTACCCCTGCAGACTCGGCTCCAGCATGCGAAGCACCCCCTTGAACGCGTTGATCCTGTCGCTCTCTACAGTGAGCTTCCGCTTGAGCTACTCCGGCAACAGCATCGCCCACAACTCCCACGCGCTCCCGGCAGCGGAATGATGCCTCGGGAAGAATGTCCCGAAGCGGAATAACGCCTGCTTGTCGCTCTCTGAGTTGTCCGGACTGGGCGTGAATTTCACCAGGATCGAGTCTTCGGCACCATGGGCGGGAGAACCGGGGAATACGCAATCCTCGCGCAGGATAACATCCCGACAAACAAAGAAGGCGAGACTATTGGTGAAGACGAAAGCCTTGCGAGAGCACACGTGCTCCTGGAACGTCCACCCTCTGGTATTCCACGCTGACTCCTCTAGAAGCTTGCCGCACACCTGGTGAATCCCAACAAGCTCGATTCCGCCGACCTGGCCCAAGCGTACGGAAGGCTTTCGAGGCCTGTTGCTCCGTACCCCCTGGTAGCCCGGCATTGCAGTCTGAGCCCGAGGCTGCAACGATGGTGAAGGCAGCGCGCAGGTAGACGTTGTCCATGTGGGCGATCTGGGTGGCGAGATCGTCTGGATCGTCTTGCATGATGCAGAGGGTGTCGACCTAGAGGTAGCGCTCGCCGAGGAGGGAGCTGAAATAGAGGGCGTCGCGGATGACGGTTGAAAGAGTTGAAGATTCTGAAGTTATGGAACCCGGAGTTGTCAGCTGCGGCGCCGTGTCAGTTGTCAGCAGCTTCTGTTTGACGCCGCCCCAGACATAGCTGAGGGCGGCGTAGTGGGATCCTGCCGGAGCTGACACAACGCAACCGCGCTTGATGTCGATAACGCGAAAGCCTGGAACTTCGACTTCGTGTGGCCGACAGTTTGAGTGTAAGCCTCTGTCGCCGCATGTTTAGATAAATCGCTTGAAAGTGGCGGCATCGATTCTTGCTCCGTTGTCATATGTTGCGGGGTGGTGTCTGGCTTCCCCTTGGTTCTCCGCCGTTGCCTGTTTCCGTCGCAAGGATTTGGCGGTGTGGAACAATTTCCTCAGCGTCGTTTTAGAAGACTTGACGTGACGAATTAGGTGGTCGTCCCATCGCATCATCCACAGCTGGCTTCAGAGGGCGATGCTGACTGGGAAGAGGAGATGCTCCTCTGAGGTTAACGGAAGATCGTTCGCCTCCAGCACCAGGGACAACGAGTTGAACATGCAAAGGGAGCAGTCGTGATGAAGGTGTGATACCCTCTTAAACGACGCCACCACCCTTGCATCCAGGTCATTAGTTCCCTCAACAACACCGCTGATAGTAAGGGTCGTGAGGACCAGACTGCAAAGCGAGCAAAACTCCCGATTTTGTCTCATAGTCGAGAGGCCCCACTCAAAAACGGTCGCTGGCATCCGGGTGCGCATATGTTCCGAGAGATCGAAGAGGTCCCGAAAGGAGTAGGTCCCGTTGTCCTTTTCGTCCCCCATCAGAGTTTGCAGGGGGCGACCAGCGCTGCATTGCTTGCAGAGGTCAGGGCTGCTCATCGAATTGCGCTTAGGTCCATGTTCATGTTGTTGCTCGTTTGCCTGGGATTGACTTCTCGCCATCCCGGCATTTATTCCGTCGACGAAGTAGCTGTCAGGAAGCGACATGTTCTTTTGCGTGCTCCTCCCGGCAAGGTAGCTAAGGTAGAGTCAATGAATGCGAGCGTCATTGATGATGCTGCAACTGTTTGAGGAAGGAGAGAAGAGGGGGAGAAAACCACTAATAAGATCGGGCGATAGGCTTGTGTGGCCCTTTCAATGGGCCATTCGCCCACGGTCTAGAAGGTCCGACATCTTGCATGGTTGGGCCTCCATTGCTCTCCAGTAGGGCGATTGGAATGGCTGGACGAGGTGAAGGAGGCGTTGCGCCTGCTTTGCCAAGCATCCGATGAGGTGCAGTGTCTCGGCCGTTGACGATTAGGCGAACCTGTCACTGAAGGGAACAACACTGAAATTGACGTACACAGATCCTCGGAGTCGTCAGCCACACTTGCTCAGACATACCGCTCGTTTCTATCCGTATTTTCCATCGGACGGAGGCATGTCCGCAGAGGCAGAGAATTGACGATCCACCAGAGTACAGCGCGGGATCTGTGAAGCCACAAATCGAACGTTTTCAAAGCTGACATTATTGCCTTTCACCACTCCCCCCACCAATCCAAGGATCCTCCTTCTCATGGATACCCCTACAAATCTCACATCCGGGCTTCAAATCGGTATGATCACAAGGCTCCAACAGTTTCACATCCCACACCGGTCCCTTACCGTGTGGGCGTGGTGGAGAAAGAGGAAGAACTCCGTGCTGACGACACAGGTGCACCAAGTAGACGCCCTGAAAGAGGCACCGCACACGCCGTTTCATGGGACTGAGTCAGGAGCGAGAGCATACGAGCTGCCGGAAGCTCACGGACTTGCTGAAGTGGGTTGAGCCCATACGAATCCGTTCCGCCATATGTTTTAGCAGTGTAGGTATTTGACTTAACCTCCCAATGATAGACGTTAGATTGTATGAAACTGATAGATAGGGTCGTTAAGTCGTCCCTCAACGGTAAGCTGGAATACGAGGCCTCGTTGGCGAGACACTGGCGCTTTGATTATCTTGCATAAAGTGTCCGTGGCATCGCGACGAGGGGGCCTGGTGTTTTGTTTATCTTGCATAGAGTATGAGAAGAGGCTCTAAACCCACTGGCGTCAACCCCTGGCTCGGGATATCCGGACGACATCCGAAGATCTCGAAATTGGACATTGTTGTTAACATATATTGCGGGCGCGCCAATGGGGCCTCGGCGGTTAAGAGAGGGGAGACGGGAGGGCTTGCCAAGCCAGATTCGTGGAATTGGTTTCGTGCAGGTGTGTTACTCACATAAGGGACGGGATGAGAACGAGTGCGGGATGTGGGTACCTTTGCTTTCCGGCAGTCCCTTTCGTTCTGTTCCGTGGGGGGTCCATTGAGAACGAAGCGATGGTTCGCTTAGGTCGCTCAAGCGACATAAGATATAGAGCATAAAGGGTAAGGTAGTTATAGTAGTCCATTATACCAAAACAAGAAACACAGCCCCAGTTGCCGAGATTCTTGGTTCGATGAAGTACCGTTATTCTTCCATTGTCGACCCTCCGACATACCAAACCGCGGGTCTATGCGATGGCGCGCCGCTCCGTCTTCACCAAACACAAGAGTCCGAGGATGTTGGCGCAATCACCGCCCAGTGGGACTGGAGGAAGCATGTTTCACACCATGTCTCCCACCGGTACCGCGGTAGTCTGGGGCCAGAGTACAATTTCTTGTCGGTGGCTTTCTCCGAGGTGTTGCCCGATAGGATGGAGTTCCTCGCCTATTTTGATGAGTTCATCTTCCTCCATGACGACGTGGTGGAGGCAGTTGATCAGAAGGAGGTATATCTGGCTGCTCCCCTCGTTCCGGCAGAGAATCCACAGCTGACAGTGATATACTTGTCCAGGGAGACGAGCAAAATGATGAGACACGAGAGGCCTGCCGACTTGCGAAGACGGCGCGAGACACTGGAAGATATTTCATGGTCACCGAGGTCTCTAACAGAATGACGACCATAAATCCTGGGCTAGCAGCCGAGACTCTTGCCTTGTGGGTCGAGTGGTTCGATAAAGGGGCTGGCCGTCGCACGTCGCAACCATACAAAGTTTGATAGCTTGGATGACTATCTGGAATACCGAATCCTGGATATCGGGAAAATGTTTGTTCGTATTTTTCCGTACACTATGGGTGAAGCTGATGATGTGCATAGGTATCTGACAGGCGTCGCTACTTTCGCGATGGGTCTTCGTATTTCACTGCATGAACATGAGCTTCGCTCCCAGCTGTGCCGGCCAGCATGGGTAGCCCTTGGCCTCACAAATGATTTGTATTCCATCGACAAAGAGCGTGCAGCCGCAAAGTTAATGGGCGAAGAGCATGTGTGCAACGCTGTGTGGGTGGCGCAGCAGGAATACGGCCTGGATGAAGACGCGGCGAAGGAACTTTGCCCGCCAAAAGACGAAGGAGAATGTCGCCCAGTATTTGCAGATTATTGAGAAGACAAGCCGGAGAATTGACGTCTCATGAGACTTGCGAGTCTTCATCGAGGCCGTCCAGTACATCCTCAGCGGCAACATCGTCTGGACCCTGGGGGCATCGAGGTATCATCCCGAGAAGACGCAAAATGCCCGCCAGCTCGACTGGATGTCAACGGAATCCCAGCGCCAGAGGCCAGGAAGACTTGGAGAGCATATCAATCGCCGGTACTGTGTTGCGGGCATTACAGAATGCTGTCTGGGGTTTCATTGGCACAGTCCAGAGCGTGTTCCAAGTATTCCCGGCAATGCCGGCCAAAGCCCAGCAACACTTTCGTAAGACGTGAAGCCGGTGGAAACATTCCAATATTCGAAAGCAAGAGTGTTGTTGCCTTTTTCAGTTGCCCTTTTCTGTTGTCTATAGTCAATCCAAGTTCTTCGAATACGATGGCCCATATGGTGGGCTATCTTTACAGCACTTAAAATATGTAGATCCTCTCAGGCTCATCTTCCATGAAGCGATGACCAGCTGGAACATACCGCAGAAGGTCCTCCGGCAGCCCACCCAGCCATACATCACTGTATGTCGGCTTTTCCGGAAACCAAGTCCCACTGAACCTGTGCGCGCGGCTTCGAAGAAAAAAGCAATCCCCGACAACAGAAAAGCTGTGTACATCCGGCACCTTTTCAAACACCGCACCCAGGCTCAACGGGCGGAGGACAATGTGATTTCTCCCCCCTGGGAGAAATCTTACCTCGTCACCGACTCCCGTGCTGCCCGGCCCCAAACCAAGTCCCTCGTCGAATACCCCCTCAGGCCACTCCTCCAACTGCCTCAATTCCTTCGTGGAGAACAACATGCGACCCTCGGTGGCGAGGACGATGGCTTCATCAAAGACTTTCGTCTCTTCCTCTGTCAAGAATCCGCTTCGGTCGCCTCCATAAACCATTCTTGAAATTCTTTGATACCAGCGCTGGTGACTATCGTGATCTTCCACTCCCAGCCGCCAGATCCGGGAAGCCAACTGTGAACTGCCTAAGTTCCCAGCGTTTGCATCTCTCTTCAAACTAGCGTCAGCCACAAGAACATATGAGAAAGTTACATCCGCAAGTTCCCATTGATGTCTAATCATCAGTGCTTTGACAAAATCGAACCATTGTCGAAGTGCAGCAAATGCCAAGTCAGCATCAGCCCAAGTCATCAGTCTACTGGTGAGCTCAGAAACTGTTGATTTAGGGATAGATTGAATCGAGAAGATCGCTTCCGGCCGTCTTCCCTATTCAACCGGAACTAGCAGCGAGGGTTGCAAGTTCCGGCCGCTGAAGGCAGCCCAGAGGGGAACATGTTGGGGAGCTCGACATTTCAAGATTAGAGCCGGGTGAGCTCTCCCGTCGGCCTCTCCATATAGGATCATCGAACGACTGAATAGACGCCCGAACCAAGCCTCGCCGTCCTCGTCTTTGCAAAATTGCGCCAGCTGGTCGCACAATTTCTGGATACTTCGGATTTCGCCCTCACAGTGGTTGATGTGATTCTGAATCTACCCTGCAGACAAACGACTGTGAAGAACGACCGACTCGAGATCCCGCCGAAGCCTGTTATACCCTTCCAAATCCTCAATTTGGCGGTTTGCGGGCAAAGTTGGATCCCCGTTGTGCCCTGGACAATTTGAGCGGATGCACTGAGTCTCATCTGGCCACAAGGGCTGATGGTAAGTCCGAGCCAAGTCCGTGTCGTAAGCGGCAAAGGGTGCGTTAGTGTCAGATTCAAACCGGATATAAACCAAAATGGCTCGGAATGCCGTCATTGCTTCAGCGATGTTGTCGTAATTTTGGCCTCCGAACCCATCATAGTCGTACAGCCTCTCGTCGCAGAGACCCCGCGCTAAAGCATGGTCTTCGCAAAGTGCTCCGATGTCATCTTTGTACCCGAGAAGCGGTTCCCTCAAAAACGACGGCATCTTTTGCCCGGACGACTCTAGCCAGTCTAGAAGTTGCTCCATGCCTTGTCTCACGTACCTCCAATACTCGTTTTGTGAGGTCGCGACATCAAGTTTCCAAGAGCCGCATGCATTGTACGCACACTCTACCTGCGCTCGCCTGCAATCGGGCTCCTCGTACACGGCAGACCAATCTGGAACGTAGCTTTGTAGATCCCTTTGTAGGCCGATGTGGCTCTTGCGCGTGAGGCCGCCACCCCATGGGCTGAGCGTGCCCAAGTGATGAATCAGCGATACTGTTCGCGGTAGACCTTGGGCACGGAAGCCAGGTAGTCGGGCTCGATCAGAGTTCGTTGATCTGGCCTTACAATCCCCAGAAGCCCAAAGACTTTATCGCGTTCGTCGGTTGATCGGCGGGCGCCGAAAGCCTAAAGAAGTACGAGAAGGGGTGCACCGCCGACAACGCGCCACTCTTCACGGAGGCGCTCGAAAGTCTGCACTTAGCGGGAAAAGTGTCGTAGAACCTTGGCACTCTTGGGAGGAATACCCACTGAGAGCCGACTAGAAGCAGCAGCCACGAGCATCTCCCAGGGTGCTTGCAAGGCACCGTATCGCACCACTGCTTTCTCGGGAACCACTATTTCCTGTACAACCCACACACACTGCCACCAGGGGCTAAGCAACATCAGACGTGGATCTTCCGCGAGGGTATTGATGATATCTCCTCCGCAGTGTGCCAACTGCGTCGTAAGAGTTTGCGCAAGCTCCGCATCGCCAACGATTCGGAGGAGGCTGAAGAGATGAAGACTGGAACTCGGGGATGTTGGGGCGGATAGTGCCTGCCAGAATGTTTGGATGTAGGCTTGGTCCCTCTCGTCGCCGTAAAATTTGAGTAAAGGGTCTTTGGGGTAATGTGGCACGCCCTTCTTGGGGCGGTAGTTTCTCCCGTCGCTAAGATATACCGTGACGTCTCTGCAGCGTGAGTAAATGTCTCTCATAAACCGGACTTGCTCGCTCCTCTCTCCGGGATCCCGTTGGTCAATACACTGTTAAGTCAAGTCAATGGCAAGTCTACACCCTTTCAATAGTCTTGACCCACCAGCGCATCGATCCACATACGAATGAGGTCTTTGGTATTCCGAAGAAAGTGCAGCGCATTTGAGAGGCCAACACTGACTTGCCATGGTTGATCTTCGAGCGTGATGGGGTCTGTAACGCTCGCAGCACCCCAGGCATATGAGAGGGCCGAGTATTTAGGCAACGCGTCCTCGTCAAGGAAGTGGTTCGTGAGCGAGCACTGGATCGGATCAGTCCATTTGCCAGGATGTATGAGCACAAGCCGGATTTCCCGATTCCGTAAACTGTAGGTGTAGGGCTTGTGGCCGGGACGGTCGGGTTGGCTCATTTTCTCCGGGTCTGATTTCGTTGGTTCAGGTGACGATGAGATTGACCTGATATGGTATTGTTTTGTCAACCCCGCATTTTCAGGCCGAGATGCGGCTCCCTGGAGGATGACCTGCTGCAGGCCGTCAAGTCTCTTGTAGTTACATCCTCGCTCCAAGTTGCATGACTCCACCTGAATACCTCGTTTGCGACATATCTCGACCAAAGTCAAATCCAATTTATCCGTGCCCGGCGACGAGGCAATTTCCTCCGGTGGGCCCTAGCAGACGACGACCCAACGTAAAGAACATGACCAACCCCAGGCAACATATGATGCAGTACGAAACGTGCGTTGCCAACGATGGCTGTACACTCGCCTTCCAAACATCACTGCCGCTGGTGGGAGCGCCGGACAACAGCAAGAATGCGTCGAGTTACAATCGGTGCATCTTGTTGATGCACGGCTTCAGCGGCTCCTCGGCTTATTTTGTTCGAAATTTCGATGCCCTGAGCTCGCAGCACTGGGTTGTTGCCCCAGACATGCGCGGTCACGGGCGATCCGGTCGTTGCGAGGGCGGCTATCATGTGTCGAGACTAGCCATGGATCTTGAGAATCTTATCGCTCATCTCCGACGTGTGACGGGTAACGACAACGTCCAGACAGTGCCCGTGGGCTGCTCCATCGGCGCCGCGGTGCTGTGGACACACGTCGAGCTCTTCGGCAAGAGCGCCAATATCGCCGGATTCGCCTTCGTTGACCAGGCGCCGCTGCAGGATCGGTCCCCTTTCTTCGGGTGGGATGCAGCCAGCGCGCACAAAGGGTTATACGACGAGCAGACGATGCTGGGAGCGCAGAAGGCGTGGATCGAGAATTCGCACGAGGCAGCGATTGGCCTGGTGGGGGAGTGTCTAGGCTACCGAAACCAGCCACTCGAGACAGACGCCATCTCTGCCGAGGACGCCAAACGGGACGAAGAGTTTTTCGTGGCCATCAGCGATCAATGCGACGGAAGCTGGTTGGCGAGGCTGATCGCCGACCACACGCGGTTCGACCACCGGGAGGCGATCGAACGGATTGCTGTGCCGACGTTGGTCATGGCGGGCCGCAGAAGCGGGTGTTTCTCGGTCGAAGGAATGCTAGAGACAGCCAGACGGGCCAAGAAGGGAGATGGAATGGACGAGAAGGTGTTTATTCAGGTGTTCGACTCTGGGCATTGGCTCTTCTACGAGGAGTCCGAAAAGTTCAATTCACGGCTGCTGGAGTTTGCAGACAGTGCATTTCATTTGGCGGCCTGAGGGGGGACTGCAAAATATTGACGGGGAAGAACGGCCCTCGAATGCTTGGCGCCGACCTCAACGATGCCGTTAGCCTCAATCGCTGAGTTCCGGAGTCACGGTCTTTGCACGCCCGCTCTAGGGAGAAAATAAATACCAACGTTGCCTACTTCGTACGTGAGTGTTTCTGAGCCACGGCCACAGAACGTGTCTTGTTGTTTGCGAGACTGACTGCTTGGTTATTTCTGCTATCAAAGTCCCAGAACAGAAATGGGTGGGGATCGAGAAATGACGTCACTGCTCACCGGACTGTTTTAGCTGAAACACGGACGCGTCGAGACCAAATTTCCCACGTTGTGCTCGGACGCGAAACCCAATTCCTCTATTTCCAAATTTTGGTACTGCCACCAATTCGTTCCATTTGATTAGTCTGCGTACCATTTTCACAAGAGAAAGGAGCGGTGAACAGGAGTGTCCCAACGCTAGGCCGCAATGCTCACCAAGCCGGCCAGCGTGAACGCTCAATCCACCATAGAAAGCATGACTTGCGACATCCGGCGCAAGCCTCCCCGCTCTCGACTCTCATCAGGCACGGGCGGTTCCCCGCTTGAATTCGTCATTCTCAATGCGTCCGTTTCCCTCTCGAACAGTTCTCGGGAATCCGAATTGACCCAATGCGGGCAGGGATGAAATCGTGCGATCCTCGCGCTCGATTGCATGAAATTAGAGATTGCGGTGGTGAAGAATCCCCAATCATAGCCGACCAGCACGGGGCAAATGCTCCTGAGGTCCAGCGCACAGGCCCGTGGACGCAACGCTGCTGGTGTGGGGGTCAGGGGATGGGAAAGTCCAAATGCGATGTTGGCTTGGTCGGCATCCATGGGTTGCACCAGAATGGCATTGAGCCTGCAGGTAAAATGCTTGTTGCATCAAATCCATTCTGCCCGCACCATCGCCCCAGCTCTTATCGACGATAGTCTTATCAAATATAGCAGTCCACAACTAACGCTCCCCTAGGTGTATGTACAGGAAAAATCGGAACTCCCAGCGAGCCCTCCCGAAGGACGCTGGGTCCAGACACACCGACCTACCGCCGCATTGATCCGGTGAGATGCTCACAGATCAGAATCGTTGCTGATAGTACTCGAACCCCCGCCGTGGCCTTCGGCGATGACCTGAGTCCGCGTCACTGCGCCGGAAGGGTCCAGGTAGATCCAGCTGGTCGCCTCGATTCCCACAAACGGCGTGTAGACGTACTGCAGCTCATACTCCTTCACCTCGCCGTCGACCGCGATGGTCTTGTTGTGGCCGTTGAAGGTCATGTCGCGCGAGTAGTACCCAACCGTAACTCGGTGGCTCTCGTTGCCGTCATTGTCGAGGAACTCATCATAGATGCTCCCGTTCTGGGCCAGGATCCGGTTCGTGTGCGTCTTGCCTTGGTAGTCGTTGACGCTGTACAGCACGTTGTGCTCGAGGTTGTAGCTGAGCTCTGATCGCTTGCTGTTCCCGCCTCCACTTGCGCTGCCGCCAGCACCGCCGTCGATTGGGCCCGCAAGCGTGTCCAGGGTGTTGTTGACAATGTGAGCGACGCTCTGGCCAAGGGTGGCGATGATCGGGTTCAGATCGATACTGTCCAGGACATTCCCGATCATGGTGACGACGTTCTCCAGTCGCGCTTCCAGCTCCACCTTGGCGGTCACATTCTCGATGACCAACTTGACACGGTCGATGCTCGCGTCAACACCAGCGCTGAAGTGCAGCAGCTTCAGCACCTGTGCGTCAAGGTTCACCTTCGCCGTGATGTTGTCGACCTGGATGCCGATGTAGCCAACGGATACCGAAGCGTTGAGGTAGACATCCGGCTCCACTGGCATGACACCGACGCTGTCGGTGCCGGCTGTCTCATAGTCCACCGACTCGGGATCTCCCCGCCTCTCGAGACGGTATCCGATGTAGCCATCGTCACCGGCAGAAATCGCAATGGATGTGGTGGTGAGAAGAAGCAGAGCAAGTGCTCTCCTCAACAGGCTCGTCATCTTGGTCGGTGAGTGTAGCAGCGCTACACAGAAACGAGTGAAGAGAGGGTGATGTTGGTCCCCCGGCAAGATGTCGGTGGCGACGGGAGATGACTGGCGAGTGAGGGGAGGGATGCAGTATCCTACAAGTACGGGGTCCTGGCTCGTCGACACTCCTGCAGCCGAAGAGGGTGGGCGTTGCAGTCGGAAGCCGGAATTGGTAATGAGCAGGCCAAGCGCAGGAACGACGCGGTAGAACGGAGGACCTCTGCGCGCCCTGATTCACTGGTCGATGCCCCATAATAGCCGCGGTATGGACGGGGGCTCTTCCAAGGCACAAGTTGGCTGCAGCCACACTTGGCCCAGTCGAGTGTCGGGCAATTTAAGGCGTAGATGCACGATCAAAAAGCATGGCCAACCCCTGTCGAGCTACTCCGCACCACTGCGCTCCAGCGTTACACCCACCGCCAGGGAAAGTGTCCGACTGGTCGCTGGGACCTTGCGATCCTGCCGGGAGAGGGGGCATCAATGCAACGCAACCACAGCGCGCTTTCTGCGACGGATGCAAAATCAAGGTGAGGTGCATATATCACGACCAAGATAATCCCTGGTGCAGATTGCACGATATTGTCCGGCGGCCGTTCTCTTCCAGCCGAATCTCACTTCCAGAAGGACGGCGCCAGCCCGCCGTTTGGTTGTCTCGCCTCAGCAAGCTAATCTTGGCTGGTACCTGTTGCACCCCCCCCTTTATATCGCGTACCTCACCAGTGACGACGCGCTCCCCTCTCTCTCTTCCCCAGGAGGACCTCTCTACCTCCTCTGTCTCGCCGTCGTCACGCAGTGATCTCTCACCCAGCTGCATTCTTTCGTTCCGAGATCACTGTCGCCGTCAAGATAACGAATTCTCTCAGAATGGGCAAACACGGTCTTTCATGGCTCCTGAAGGTGCTAGGCCTTCTGATGCTGGTCGCCTTCGTGGTTGCTCAAGACCCTTCTTCGTCTAGCAACACGAATCAGCCCCCTCCTAGCACCACCAACCCACCCGCGGAGACAACCAACCAGCCACCACCCCAGGAGTCCAACACCAACTCTCAAGGAACCCAGCAACCCTCCTCCTCCGGCTCCAACACCTCGCCTCCGCCCTCTTCCACTGGCTCCGGTGGTGGCGGTGGCGGCGGCGGCGGCGGAGGCGGCGGTAATCCCTCCCCTTCCAAGCCCACCACGCCTCCGGACGTCCTCCTGCGCATCCCGGAGCTCTCCGTCAAGCGCATTGAGCTCGACGTCGACAACCTCCGCGCCGACGTCAATCTCGCCGCGGAGATCGCCAACATCGTCTCTCTCAACGTCGGAGTGCAAATCGGCATCGAAAAAGTCAACATCACCATCGCCGACGTGAACGCCCAGCTAGAACTCATCATCCGCCTTGGCCGCCTCGTCGAGATCGTCAACCGCACGTTGGCGTCTCTCGACCTAAACCCGCTGCTGATCAATCTTCTCAACGAAGTCACCGACGTAGTTGACAGCGTCGTCGGCGCTGTGGATGGCCTGCTGGGGTCGATTCTGCAGGGTGATTCAAAGCTGAATTTCTTGATTGACAACCTGGGGAATATCATCCAGGAGGTCGTGGGCGATGCCGGCAACTTGGTCAGCTCGATTGTGGGGAACTATCAGAGCAACATGACGTATACGGGCGTCGAGAAAAGTCTGGGGAATGGGCTGACGCAGAAAACGTACAAGTATAATGCGCTGGGGAGCTTGGTGAATATCATATTTAACTCGCTCGGGCAGGTGGTGCAGGCCGTGGTGGTGGGCAAGGATAATGGTGGAGGGGGTGGAGGTGGGGGGCAGCAGTCGAGTAGTTCGGCGGCGCCGTCGCAAACGAGTACGGCGCAGGCGCAGCAGCCGTCAGCGACGCCTTCGGGGGGAGGCCAGCGGAAGTGAGAGGGTGAGAGGTTTGATGAATTCGTTTGTACATATTTGAAGCCTCGACAGGAAGAAATAGTCGCGGTGGGTGTCTGTAATTGCTCTATGAAGATCCGGGAAAAGAGAGAGGGTTGTCCACCACCACAGCGTGGAAGTGACCTTTAGGTTCTTACAGTCTCTAGTCGTTCTCCACCGAGTCAGCCAACCAAGCTTCGTTGTGTCCAATGAGGGAAGCACCTCTTTGACGTCGTTTTGAGTCCGGCGTCCCATATTACATTTCGGTTTCTCACAAGTCCCGCCGTGGAATGATTAGCGACTGAAAGTTTAGAGGCCTCAACCGGTATTGTTAACAAGAGCTTCTTGTGTTTGGGCTGGGAGCGTGGGTCGGGGGTGACGTGTTAAGCGGACGAGAGCAGCTATCTTGAGCGAAGGCGGCGTCCAATAAGTACGGTTAGGCTATTAGGCGTAAATTCGGCTGAATACATACATTGTATTTTTGCTAGTAGAATCTAGGCCAATAGGACTCATTAGACTGTTTAAGCATTGTTGGGCGTGTTTGTCAAAATACAACATTCCGTGGTGGTTTTGGCAACTTGCTGACTTTCAGGTTGACAGGGTGTATTCGCGACTTTCCTGGGGCTCCTTTCTAGCTGTCCGACGAGTTATTGCACGGATCTTTCACATTTAAATTAAACATCCCAGATTACACCAGGACCACTGGTTCTCTACCAGAATTCGGAGCAGATACTATACCTACTGTAGTTGCGGAGTTTGCCGTGGAATACTGTACTGTACTACACGCGACACTTCACACTAAGTCACATAAAGTCCAGCATCATGTTGCTTCTAAAAATTGCAAACCCCGTCAGCAGCCCAAACCGTCAAATAACCAGAATTTGCAGCAGTGCTTTGCCTAGTCACCGGGTCCTTCAAGCGAGAGATGGAAATTTTGTATCACTTCGCTGGAGCCCCTTATTGCGGCACACGCCCCGGCAGCTAGGCAGGCTGGGAATATCATCCCTGAATGCTGTCACCGCAAAAAATTCATTCGGGAGGGTGATGGTGATTCCATCCGTGCGATGGGGGTGGGACACCTGGGGTGGGGAAGTTTTTAGACTCCGGATGCGACAGGAGGGGAATATATATATATTTAAGACCAACCAACTTTCTCTCGAATTCCAGTCTTTTTCCTTCTCATCACCAACGCAATCACATCTTCTCTCTTCATCAGCACCTCTACGAATACTCCAAACTCCCAAAATCATGGCCCAAGTTTCAACCATGCTCATAGCTGTGCTCAGCTCGAGCTTCCTTCTCGTCTCCGGCTCGCCCGTTGTTGTAACGGAGCGAGACGAGGTAAGAGTAGTCGCCTCATCTTCCATTTCTCAACGCCGATGCTGACCTCTCGTCTCCTCAAGGCCTACAAGGTAGTATTTGGCCCCCTTCAGTAGAAGGGTACCTTGGCGGATGGCGGACCGGTGGCTTATCTCACCGGCACCTCCTTCGACGACATCGAGGCGCAAGCCAAAGCCCTCGACCCGGCCTACAGCATCTTTGACGCAAACTCAACCGCGGCGACAGATATCCAGCTGAGCGCCCGCCAGGCGGTACGTCCCGATGCGCGCCCAGCCATCAAGCAAACGCCCGCTCATTGCCCTGGCTGCACTTTTGCTAATGTCCCGCATACGCACAGACTGACATCCACTGCGGATGGCCCGCCGGATGGAGCCCCACCCGGGACTTCCTCGCCCTCGTCGCCGGCATCGACTATTTCAGAGGCATCAGTGGCGACTGCCGCGCCGCTCCCGGTCCCAGGGTTTGCTCGCGCGTCAGCTGTTCTTGGGGTTCGGCCATCTTTTACTGCAACGACAACGCTGGCGAAATTTGGGTGCCCTGCCACACGCTCGGAGACGTTGCTGCCAACATTGTCTCTCAGTGCGGTGATCAGCTCAATAACGGTAGAACTCTTGGCCAGGTATTTGATGTGCGGAATTGGAATGTTACCGTTGCGGAGAGTAACTGCTAAATCTCGATGCTACTGTGGGACGAAAGCCGCTGCAGTTTGGTTCCGCCAAAGGTTGGCCACTAAGTTGAGATTGGGGAGGAGCCTTGGAGGTTGAAGGACGGTGTTCTAGCGTATTTTGACTTGTTCAGGAAGGAGTTTGAAGGACGCGGTGGAAATAGTCAGTGCTCCATTGCGCCGTTTTTGTATGTATTCTTATTTTTGGGCGAGTTGCCTTGAAATCAATCAACCAGCCCCTTCCTGCCAGAACGTATCGCTGGACGTAAAGGAGCGCATGACCCCTCCTTCGATCGAACCAAAGTCAGGACGTGAGAAGCAATGAGAACCGTAAGACAGAGTTGTTCAGAGCCATCAGGTACGTTAGAATTTTCCAGCCAGTCGAAAAAGTGAGTGTTTTAAAGGTGTGGGTGTGTTTATTGCGCCCGTTCGCCCAGAACTCTGGGGGCTGGCTGCTGGGTCTTGGCGGTTTAAAACCGCAAAATAACCGAACTGTAAACGGTTAAGAGGTTATTATATTACTAAGTTGCAGCGTGTATACACGGTGCATTGCTTTTGCGGTGGTTGGATGTCCGCTTTCGAGGCGATAATTTGCACAACTTCGAGCTGGGTGCGATCAACTCCTGGAGGGTCCAGCCCCGGGTAAACCACCGACACACGTGAAGCTGCCCCTCCGTGGCGTTGCCTAATCCATCCTCCAGATCGTTCAGGCATGCAACGCAGCGCTCCGCGGACTGGTACTAGTGTGGTACATCGAATTAATCGCCTCGGAAAGTTCGGCGCTGCTGCTTTTGTCGATGCAGCAGGCGTCAACCCCAAGCAAAGGGAATCCCCTCGAACCGTGCCATAGAACAGATGCCCTTAATCTTCTTGAAACCTTGTTTCTGCTTGGCGCCTCTCAGGTTGTTGTTCATATCACTGAACGTGACTTCGTCATCGCCCCATGTGTGCGAAAGGATGAGGTATTTGACAACAGCAGGCCCGTGGTAGTACTTAAGCGAAAAGTCTTTGCAGTGAATGAGATGCATTGTCGGGATGGTCGAGGCGGCGGAACTAGGTGGCTTTGTGATAGCAATTTGGGCCTTCACTGGCTTGCCAGAGAGGATAGGGAGGATGGTGATGATCTAGAGAGGGTGGTGCGGGATATGCGAAGTCCGGCAGTATGAGGCGTTGGGCACGGCATGCATCGCTTTCCCCTACATTCGCGGAGTTGGGACGAGTACGAGACTCGGCCCAGTCGAGCTGGGGGCGACACCCGAGTGTAAGCTCACCTGCGTTGCGATCTGGAAACCAACCTACCTAGAAACAGTTATCAGTCTGTACTCCAGCGTTGCCATCTTGCTTATAATCGCCTACTTCGGGAAGCCACCATCCGTCTATAACGCTCAACACCCTCTCGTTTGTCTCTCCTTTGGCGCCCTCACCATCGTTGGAAACGTCATTTACGCCCATGGCTTGACCGCACGCGCCACGTCCTCCCCGCCTTCCAACCCGTACAAACTCGCTCTAATCACCCTCCTTCAAATAAGCTCTTATCTTCCGTGGGCCTGGACTGGCCGCACCGCCTTCCTGAACCAATTCACGCCTGCCATGTGGCGCGATACGCCCAAGCAGTTGGAAATGACGGGGCCGTACGTACTTGTATGAAATGCGTTCTATACAGTGTGTCAGATGACGTACGCTGTGACGATGGTGCTAGCGGGGCGGTGAGTGGATTTATGTCTGCTATTATCTCGTGTCACCTGGCGAGAAGAAGTTTTAGGGGCTGGAGTAGAGCGAGGAGTACACCAAGTTTTAAAGGAGTAACGGCACGTTTGGTTACCCAGATTGTAGCTTCAGATTGACCTTCAGATCGCCCCATAATCAGTGGACACCAGGGCCCAGATTAATCTGCCAGATTTGCCTTTTAGATCAGAATCTGAAGTCTAATCTAATTGACTGATCTAAGGTATGTTCGGTAAATTTCGCTTCAGATTGGAATCTAAAGTTTAATTTTTTAAGATTTAAAACCGTTATAAAAAGGGATCAAAGCCTTAGATCAGCATTCTTTTCGTCTTAACTATAATTTAAAACCTATTAGAAGATTTAAAGACTCTGATTACTAGAATAACTAATATAGGGAATATTTGATCAGTACTAAATTAAGTGAAAACCGGATTTCTTTAGGCTGATTTTTGTCTGAAGGTTTGCTAACCGGACTTCCGAAGCACCATCTGAAAGTCTAATCTGAAGCCCTAATGTGGGTAACTAAGCACGCCTGAAGTCGTGCGAGATTTTTAGCAGCGGGTTTTTGATAGTCAGCCATTCTATTTCAGGCAGCTAGACAGGGCACTTATTTTTTCTCGTTGATCGAAGATTGTCGCATCCAACGTTTTCATGTGGTATCAACGGTGGGAAACAGTTTCGACATGATGTAGGCCTTCCTTTCTGGGCGGACATAAACGCCCCATCTGTGATGGTCTATCCTCGCGCCGTACCGTAACATCAATCGCGCGAGGTTCGTATACTTCTCATCCAAGTTTCCCTCATTTGTAGCGGCCGTGGTCAGATGCTCCATTAGTAGATCCATTGGGCTCTTGTGAGGAACCGGAATCGGTATTCCTTGCCTGTCGAGGTGTTCTCGAGAGCAGGCATCTGCAGGGATATCAAAGTTCGGGTCGGCGCCGCTTTGTAATAATGCCGTGATGTTTGCTGCACTCCGAGAAAGTACGGCTTCTGACAGCGCGTAGCATGCCGTCATTTTGCCGCCCGACTCGCAGCTATCTCCGCGGCGGTACCAAGTTGCGTCGGCTCCGCAGCGGAGCAACTCTACCACATAATCCTTATCCCCGGCATTCCTTGCAGCCTGGGCCAAGGCTGCGTTTAGTGTCTCCTGCAAACGGGCAGCTGTTGCAAATGGTAGGATAGCAGTGAAAGCACCTCGAGAGCCCCTGCGGATGGCAAAAGATAGAGCATCAGACCCGACAAAATCTCGGCCGTTTATCGTTGTCAATGCGGGCCTCGACGTGCCAGTCTGGGCCGCGCTCCGGGATGAGCCACCTGCGATGGAGTAATAACTCCTGCCCCCGGAAACAGAGAGCCTAGACCGCTTTAGGGTCAGAGAGATGGCGTCGAGGCTCAAGACGCGACAGCGCTTGATCCCCCCGGACACGACCCAGCCGTAGTTGAAACCGCACGTCAGTTTTTGCACGGTTGATGCACCAGAGCTCAGAAGGAAGGTCACCATCTCGCCTCGATCATAAGCTACAGCTCGGGACAACGCTGCTTCTCCCCAGTGACGGAGAGAACCAAGAGGGTACCGGATGCGGCCATCCTGTTCCGGCGGTCTTCTCATCTCGTCGGCTTCGAGCCAGACCCGCGCGCCCCGAGATATGAGGAGGCGAGCCGAGTGGACATCCCCAGCGCGAGCCGCCTCGAAGAGAAGGTAATCGAGGTCTTGCGAGTAGTCGTAACTTCTGTCGCTCCAGTAGGCCGGTGTCCTCGGATGCTGCGGTGACAGAGCCAGAATTCGGTATTCAGCGTATCGTCTTAACCCTGCAGCAATTGCCAGGCCAAGTAGGTTGACGGGAAGAGTCCTGGCGTCGCTGGGCTGGTGGATTTGATACAGCCGCCGCCATAATTCGAATGTTTTTCCTGAAAACTGATTCATAATGTAGTCGTGAGACTGTGGTTCTAGTTCGGCAAGTTGAGCATGCTTGAGCAAGTTCTCAACCGCGTAGTGAAAGAAGCCGAATTCGAAGGGATATGAACTTGGGGTGGTCCATTGATATTGTTGACAACGGTTGATGTAATCGTCGTAGTTGAGATAGATCGACCCAAGATCGAAATAGTCGTCTTCCCATTCTGACCAGGAGGTCGTGGCATTGGGCTCTAAAGTCCAAATCCAAGCGGAATTCTTGGTGAATAAATGATCCAGAGAATGAACGCACGCATGCAAGAGGAGGCCGTGGCCTAATATAGGCCTCCCCAACGGACCCTGCTGACTCTTGTCGAGCAGCCTCTGCCGAATGAAGCTCTGTACTGTCTCATGTAGAAGAAAGAATCTTGTGGGTTCCCGTCCAGACGGGTCTTGACTGACTTGGATGAGACTGCGCGTGAGAGCGTAGACTCTACCTTCGAATCTTCTCAAGGCTTGGTCTTGGACTGGCTCTTCCAGCAGCTGAAGAGGAGACGGCGAGTGACATTGCGTGCTACCAGAGTGCATGCACTCGTTTGAGGTGTGGTACCAGCTCTGGAAGAAGCCCCGGCATGACAATTCTTCTGATGCTGTCGAAAAGAGCACCAGCAAACGTATTGACTCCGCCTTGTCTTCGGGCTCCATTTCATCCAGGATCCGTTGATAGAAATCGACCAGGTCTCGAGGCATCTCCTGCAGTCGCCGGGTCAGGGCCGCTACATCCTCATACTTCCTCCAGCCTCGCTGCAAGCTGTCCATAGCGAGGCGCACCCACAAGAACATGCCATTCGCTTTCTCGGCGACAATGTTTCGCAGCATCTGGTAATCGTCGCCCAGGGAAGACTGAATTTCGAGAAGACGACTGGTGATATACAGGTAGATGTCGTTGGAGTTATGGCTCTCCACCAGCAGCCGCGGAATTGAGTTGAGTTCGAACTGAAATTCCGAGTAGGGTCGACCTGAGACGCAAATCTTGGCGTTGGGAGGAAGATGAGAGGAGAACAAACGGGCGAATCGCGCAATGGTTGCCGCTTCCCCACCATATTCATCCAAGCCGTCTACGAGAAATAGAAATTGTATTTCTGGTAGACCCTCCACCGCGAGCAGAATGGCGCTTTCTAATTGCGACACCGACCATGGAAGAAGGGTCGACTTGAATTCCGAAGCATTGTTGATTGTGGGATACATCTTCTTGAAAATAGCAGGATCTTGTCTTAAGAGCTGATGGACAAGCGATCGGAGCAAGCCTTCGATACTTCTCTCCAGGTTGCCCGCCTGCGAGCTGAAGAAGTATGCCGTCACGATGGCTCTTCTCCTTGAGGGGGTTGCGGCCACGATTCTGGATGGATGAGCCGCTACGTGCCGCATAAGCGTCGTCTTGCCGGAACCAGCGGTGCCGCCCACCCAGAAAAGTTTACTGGGAGACCTCATCCAAGACATGAAAGCCGAATTGTTCTCCCAGAGCCATGAAAAAGACACGGAGAGGGTTTCGTCAAGTCCCTGACCGGAGGTAGCGCTGCTTCTCACGGCGATCATTTCGAGGATGTCTAGATCAAATCAGAACAACTTCGTTACGGCGCCGTTATCATCATCCTTACCTTGAAATTCTGGTGGAATACATGAAGACTCGGTTGCGCTCGTTGTAGCCATCGTCTCCTCGTGTTGCCGACCATGGGTACTCTTTGCCCACCGTTTTAGTTCACCAACAACTCGTTGATACCCCACATCGGACCTGTCGGAAACCTTAGGCATATCCTAGTGCGTGCTTCAGCATCCTGTGGTCTTCAATAGCAGCGCTGCGAATTTTTTTTACCTTGTGATTTTTGGGTATCCCGTAAGAGTCGTAACCGGGCAGGCAGGCTGAAGACATCGGAACGACCTGCCACCGTTAGCTCCACGCAGGGGCTACACGATGAAGTGAAAGCCATCACTGACAATCCCTACGCCGGTCAGAGCGAGCTCCTCATAAAAGCAGGTGACCTGAATAGGACGACCTTGTCGCTCTCGACCCCTCAGCAGGTGGCCAAAGGCGTCCTGCGTCTCGCGGAGCACCTCCGACTCGCGCTCCAGCGTCTTGAGGATGTTGACATTTGCGTCCTTGAACTTGGAGACGAGCCTGGCGCAAAGCACGGCCCAAGCAGCCAAGTCGGACCCGTTGAGGGGCGTGCCGATGAACGCAATCCCCGCTGTCGAGGCCTCCACGTGAGTGAGATGAGGTCCTGCTCGTCCGCGAGATATGCTTAGCGCCTTTTGCACGACGAGCCCGCCTAGGCTGTGCACCACGAAAACGATGGGTCTCTGGCTCTTCATCCCGCATGGGAACGAATCAGCATGCTGCCGCGTGATAGAGGGCGAGGGCATTCCGAGGTGGGATTACCGAGTTTGTGTCCTCCCGCAGGCGAGCCAGGTCGCCCAGCAGATTTTGGGCATGTTCCGACAGCCTGTTCTTGCTCGCATGGCCCCAGAAGCTCGTCACGTCGGCATCGTAGCCCCAGCAGATGATCCGTGCCTCCGGGATGTCTGTTTTCAAGAGGTCCCGCGGCCAATGAACACCCGATTCCGGGTCACACCAGGTGTTGTACGAGCTCCCCGTAAGGCCATGAATGAAAACGATGTCAATTTGGAGGTCGGGAGGCGCAGCGGACTCATGAAAGACTTTAATGGCAAGCTTTGCGTGGGTGTCAGAACCTGGCTGGCCAGAATGCTTCTTCTTCCAGAATACCAACTTGCTGAGCGAGGGCATGGCTGGTGCAGAAAGCTTGAATGCTGATTTGCCCAAGGGCTTGGAAACTCATCAGCTGTTGGTGATGGTAGTCGGTGAGGTATTTCTGCCTGATGCAAGCACGGACCAGCTTTTGGTGTGGGGAAGTCGGGAGGCACTTCTGCCCGATGAGAGCACGGACCAGCTTGTGTCAGGAGCACCAGCACATTGGAGGCGCCCTCGGCTCAAGCAGTGTGTGGTATTCACGGTGCCGCTGAGCCGAAATCAGCCGATCGCTGATCACAGCCCATACAGAACCCTAACCCTTAAACACCACCACTGGTGAAATCCGCAAATATCTATTGCGTACGCCTTCAAACTAATGGCTACCATACTTATTTTTAAAATATCTATGTCGCCGGCTGATTTAGCCACTGATTCACCAAAGGCCCTAAAATCCCTACTATCGTACAGGGCACCAATACACTAAAACTACAGCACTTTAGCGGCTTTAACCCCTAATAACCACTAACTAGCACTATTTATGTGACAAACCTGCAGGCCGGCAGTTCCTGAGGGATTCCCCGCACAGGGCACAGTGCCAGCCAGTAAGGAGGTATTCTGTCTTAGTAACTTTACTTTGTTATAAACTAAGCTAGATACCGGAGAGCAATACATTGTAATCTAAAGGCACGGTCTTAGAGAGTAACAGAGTATGGTATAAGATACCTTAGTAGATAGTTGGTATAGATGATTATTGGTAATTTCTAGCTACTGAGTGCCCTGTAGGTTCCCTGCGCAACATGTACAAGCCCACCAACCCTAACAACCACCCCAACAACTCGTTCGGCATTTATCGGCAAGCATGGGTCTCATGGCTCCCCGCCGACCTCGATGGCTTCTTCGACATGTTTGCGCCGCAGCTCAGGGGGTCGCGGCCCATCATGGCCCCCGTCAACGGCGGGTACTGGCAGGATCGCGTGCAGGCCTTCCCCTTCAACGCCGAGGCCGATCTGGACTTTGAGTACGCCATGACGCTCACCGCGCCACAACCCGTCATCAACTACCAAGTCGGCGACATTTCGGCCAAGGGCAACTTCAATACCCTCCTCGCCGCCTTTGACGAGCACTACTGCGACGCCCTCAACGCCAGTATCGACGGCACCTACCCCAATCCCAACCTAATCCCGGGCAGCTACAACTTGGCTTCCGACTGCGGCACCCTCACCCCCGCCAAGGTCATCTCCCTCTCGTATGGCTGGAACGAAGCCGCCCTGCCCCCCGCCTATCTCCGCCGCCAATGCCTGCAATTCTTTGAGCTCGGCCTCCTCGGCGTCTCCGTCATTGTCGCCTCTGGAGACTGCGGCGTTGCCAGCCAAAACTGCGAGTGCGTCGACCCCTCCACCGGTCTCCCCAACCATTCCACCTTCTCCGGCGCTTTTGGTCCCACCTCCCCCTCCATCTGCCCCTACGTCACCTCCGTTGGCGGCACCCAGTTTCCCCCAACTAACTCCAGCTCTAACTCCTTATTATCCCGCGAAGCCGCCTTCCGTCGCATCTCTCCCCTCACCAACCTCACCAGCTCCTCCTCCGGCGGCGGTTTCAGCCGCGTCTTTTCCACCCCTGATTACCAAAAGCCTTTCACCTCGCAGTACCTCTCCACCACACAGACTAGGACCCAGACTAGGACCCAGGGGAGAGCAAGTGGCATCGCAAATCGCTTCAACCCCAACGGGCGCGGCATCCCAGACGTATCCGCCCACGCGGCAAACTTTATCACCGTCATCAATGGAAACGTGACCACCGTTCATGGCACGTCTGCGTCGGCGCCGGTGTTTGCGTCGGTTATTACGCTGATTAATAATGAGAGGCTGAATGCAGGAAAGGGACCGGTGGGCTTTTTGAACCCGGTGCTGTATGCGAATCCAGGCGTGATGAATGATGATACAGAGGGGACTAATCACGGGTGTGGAGTGGACGAAGCCTTTCACGCGGGGGAGGGGTGGGATGCGGTTACGGGGTTGGGGACGGTGGATTATGAGCGGTTGAGGGGCTTGTATTTGGGTTTGCCTTAGGTACATGTACATGTAGTAGGTATCTAGAAAAGTTACTAGTCCACCTCTTCGGCGTCGATGTCGGCGGCCGGGTCTTGGGTCTCAGCTTTCTTCTGGTTCTGGGGGAGGAAGGACTGAAATTTATCGAGTAGATCTTTGTCGTTTGCAAAAATGTCGCCCATTCTTTCTTGCACCAGATGTGCGCCTTCTTGGGCGGTCTTGAGTTTGTTGCTCGGGGTGTAGATTCCGGCGAAGGTTTGCAGGAAGCGTTGGTAGAGCTCAGGTCGGGAAACGAAGCGCGCCTGAAAGGGTCAGTAACAGTTTGGAAGTATTTATGTTGTATTGCGAAAGGGCTAAAAACTTGCCTGGATGGATTTAGGGAGCGTGGTGCAATACGCACTTTATATTTTTGGTACTTTTTATCTCGGGTACTTCATCTTCGTCGGGATTCTCGCCATCCCATTTTTCTAGAACCAAGTGATTTACCTGAACAGCGTAACCTTCACTTGGTTCCAATATTTTAGCATACCGGAGCAATGGGGATTTCTCCACATTAAGTTACGCCGTTCGTTCTCCTTACTCCAGATGAAGAGATAGTCCACGCGTGGCACATTCTTCCGCTCGACCTCTGCCGCCGTCACGAGTAGCAGCTTATCGAGGAGTTTGACAAAATTGCGGTTGACATAGAGAAATTTTTGAGCGTTGAGTTGCTTCGCGATGATCCTACTTCGATTGTGGTCCTGTACCTCCACGGTCCTGCAGGTACTCTGGGCTTAGGCTGGCGTCCACCAAGTTACCGGGCCATGCATGCTGGGGCCTCGGATCATATACACATAAGCGCTATCGACTATCGAGGTTTTGGGGCCAGCAGCGGTGTTCCATCTGAGGCCGGGCTCTTAACGGACGCCTTAACCCTCGCAGATTGGATCATGTAAGAAGCCAAGATCCCGCCTTCCCGTATCGTTATCTTTAGTCAGTCGCTTAGCACGGCACGCTGTGAGTGCAATAAGAATAGATCAGGTCAGTTTTGAGGATTTTGAGGCGGAGAAAGAGTAGATGAAGAACAGCCTTGGTGCTACCGGGTGGATCGCCAGCCACGAGACAGAGAGAGGAGTCATACGTGAGGTAATCACGAAGTGGGGCTTGCATGATCGCATCATGTATATACTATCCGATGTAAGCTTAGCGGTTCTCGGGCCTTTCTGTTGGTAAATGTATCTTAGGAATTTTATTCGAGACTCTGAAATACGGGATATGCTGATCTGTCGCACTTTGTTCCTCGCCAGCCTCGAAGATTTTCTCGGCCGAGTGGTGGTTTTCGGGCGCCTGCCGTAGAAACTCTGCGGATGAGCACCCACACCAGCGCCCAAGGCCATTTGATCTGCCACGAACCTTTCGGTCTTGTTTGGGGTTAGGTTCTTCGCCTCCACTGCAGGCCCAGTAAGGCCCAACAAACCTCTAGAGCATGCGACATGCCCTGTACCACACAGCCTCGGCGAACCAAACCTTCGAGACCAGCAATTGCAGCATGAATACTAAAACTCCCTCCCATTAGCACTACAAAATTTATTCCTTGTATCATGCTCTCGAAGAGAAATGTAAGCACCATCGGTCCGAACAAAAGGAGAAAAAGAAAAAAACCGTCCAGGCAGATTGCTGACAAAAAATGATGCTGAACTCAGATTCTGTGTCGGCTTGTCCGATTGACTAAGAGCGTGGGTTTGTCCGAGTTACCTAGGGAAAGTGTGGGCGACTTCTGAAAGGGCCAGATGCCCGCGAGACCTGCCAGCAGCCGCAAAAGGGATGATCATGAGACAGAGAGAGCCACCGCTGCTTTGTGTACGACGTCGGCTTGATGGAGTTTAAATAGGGCGAAAAGGCACTGTCTGAGTCCCGTATACAACATGAAGTGGTTCGTCGGGAAATTTGGGTGGTTCCTGATGGAGTCACAGCCGACGAAGGGGTGCCTTCGGGTGCCATGGTGCCAGCCGTGGTCAGAGGGGCAATGATAAGACAGAGAAACGGCCACCGCTTTGTGCACGACATCAGGCATGACGGAGTCAAAATAGCGCGGCGGGGTTCTGTCTGAGTCCCGTTCATCAGACGGCCTGGCTGGGGTTGTTGCTTGTCAAGCGAAGCGGCTGGGCCGAATTCGCGCTGAGCGGGTCATTCTGACCTGAGAAATCCCCTCTTCCTCCCCTTCACTTCGTGGTCATGAACTCGCTAATTTCTCCAGGAGGACATCTTATGAAGAGGTACCAAAGCCCAGCTTGAAGCCCGGACCTCCGACCATTGGCAAATCTGCGTGCTGACATAGCAGAACGGTGGCCGTAACTTCGCAACGTTCAGCAAAAATATGACAAGGCCCTTAAGATAAAGCCCTTGGATAAATGAGCTGGGGTAAACGAATGCGAGTCATCTTACAACTACAAAAACCTCGACCCAGTCGAAGGTTTACCTTCAAACCCAAATTGAACAAAAGCCGATGAATGCGTATAGGCCTAATCCTGTCAGATACTAGACATAGCATTGTGTATACACACCGTATGCTATCCGACTAAGGTATTCAAGTTTGTTTTGGAAGGTCAATGTCTTCTCCATCAAGATGTAACAACAACAGCCCATTGTTTTACCCTAAAGTTGCCCTCAGCAATGTCCATGTTCGTGCTTGATCCTGAGCCGCTCCTGAGCTAGGGTGAGCTATGGGTGAGCTATAGGTGAGCTAGTGTGGCCCAGTTTTGGGCCCTCGACTAAAGTTGCCATCCGGACGTGTATGTGTGCCTAAAACCAAATTCTATTTGCTCAGGTGACAGGCCCGTTTAGAGCTCTAGGTCAACGGCTCATTACGCTTAACTGATCCTACCTTCCGTGGCACTCACTCTAAACGAGCAGCTAGTGGCCTAGGGACCGGGCACAGGCGACTGGGAAACCAGCGTTCCCGGGAAGGGCAAACGGCGTCATGCGCGGGGCAGAAAAATTGTCTTTGGGACACTTCCTCGTCATGAATTCATTTCTGGCAACAAATTCTCAAAGTCATCCCCCAAGGTGGACGCTGTATTCGAAAGCAGAAGCAATGACAGCAAACATATCCCAAATTCACACAGCCATTCCATTTCTTATCATCTGAGCACAATCTCTTCAGTTCTCAGACGCGCCGCAGCACTAGAGTCGAACAATTCCCCGTGCATGATACCATCGACATAGGCAAACGTGATCAGCGAACAACCTCCGTCCGCACGTGGTCTGAGTACTGCCGGCACACTGCACCCCCAAAGGACGGCTACAAAGTCACCCCTCATCAACGCCGCGTTGCTTCCCGCTGCTCCAAAAAAGCCCGTCTCAGTCGTGAAGAACGTCTTTCCGCTTGCGGTTTCCACCACTCGATGGAGCAAATCCGCCGCCATGCGATGATTGAAGTTGACGCCCAGCGTTGGGCTGTATCTCGCCCAGCCCAAGCTCTCAGCTAGCCGGTTCCTCCGTCGTGATATTGACTGAGCATACGTCTCCAGCATTCCGTACACCTGCTGCACCCCTGAAACGCCACCCATGGCTTCCAACTGCCCAGCAAGATAATACAGAACTTGGGGCGGCTTCCCGCTCGCCGCCACTCGCCACATCAGCCCGCCTCCAATAAGCTCGCAAACACTGGACATCGGCAGTCTTCGGGACAACAAAGCCTCCATGACGGGTTGGGTGATGTCGTCGATCAAGTCCCCGAGTGCTACGACAGCAGACAAGTAAGCATCGCGCCATGCTCCCTCGGGGACCTCAGCTCCTGGTGCTCGAGCGCGACGCTGAAAGGCGGAATAGTCCGGAGAGATGGTGTTGGTATTCTGGATGACGCCAACAACTCTTGCTCGGATCATGAGCGTCCCAGCACCAAATTCAAGTACGGGGTTTGGAGGTATGCCCTCGCAGCATCCCTTGCTCGCGTTCCCCAGCGTCTGATGGTACGTCCAGCCCTCCTCGATAGGCGCTCGCCCCCACGCTGGGGACGAAAAGTCGATGCACCACGTCGGTTTCTCGACAAAGCGGGGTTTCTTCGTCAACGCGCTCAGCAAAAAGTCCATCTTCCTCTCCGGCTTTTCATGCTTCGAAATCAGGTATACCGTAGTGGCTTGATACACCTCCGACAGCCCCAGCGAATAGTCCGCCTTCAGCCCTTCCCCTTCACCATCTCCAGTCATACCGACCAGCGCGAAGACCTTATCCCTAGGATCCGTCGCCTCCCTCAGCTTCGTCCCTATCAACATCCTCTCCAAGCTTCTCACCTCTCCCGGCCCTCCCTCCTTCGACCTCAAGAGCGCAAAGTCAATCATGTCCGACGGATTCGCCACGAACCGCTCCTGAACTCCCCAGGTGTTATCCTCTTCCGAAATATGGCACGCCGAAATCTTGCTGATACTCGCCCTAACCGCCCCCCACGGCGCCGTCCGCCTCCCCCACATCAAAGTTGGATGTCGCGCGGGGACCGCTACCTCTTGCACAACCCACATGCGCGACCACCACGGGAGTGCCAGCATCTGCTTGAATCCCGCCAACGGCTTGACACTCCAACCCTCCCTCTCCGCTTCCGAAAGGTTCAAAAAATCCATCACGAGCTCGAAATCCAGACCGGACCCCTCGCCTAGGAAGATGACGACGTGGGAGGCAAGGGCATAGATGTCGCGCATGCGCCCCACTTGGAAGGTCTTCTCGTGGTTATCGGCTTGGTTGATGCAGACTGCATCGACCCAGAGCACGCGGGTCTGGGATTCATGGCGGAGATAGCGGAGGGCGGTGGAGAGGTTCGGCGTGATGAAGAGGGAGTGGTCGGCGAGGAATAGCTCAGGTTGAGGGCCTTGAGATGGAGGACCCCAGACGTAGGAGAGGGCTTCGTAGGGAGGTGGGCCCAATTGGGATAAGGGGTCGGTGGTGAGGGTCCCGTGGAGAGCAGAGTCGTGTGTTGGGGAGGGGTGCAGGTGGAGAAGTCGAATGTGTGTGGTGGGGTTGGGGAGAGGAGAGTACTCGTAGCTTGACGCTGCGCCCATGTTTTTGGCATATGGTTTGAGATGGCTAGTGTGCTTGTTGTTGTGGAAAACAGAATTGGGTAAGATGGGAATGTCGAGTTGGTCAGGAAAGGAGGTTGCGGTTTCCCCACTTTCAGCTGGCCAATTGAGACCATCGGCGCGAGCTCAGCCTTCGGAGGAGGTTTGCGTGGCTTGAGGCATCTCAGTTGCTGGAATGCAGGACATTGGTTTGCGCAGACCATTGCAGTTCATGTAAGTTCTCTGGTGGCCCCTTTATGGGTATTTACCCCTGAATCACTCTCTTGGCACTTCTCACTGAGCAACGACATGACCTCATTACCTAGACAAAAGATCTGGAGAACACTTGATGTGCGCCGTCTTTGTGATACACTCAATTCACCTTGGCCAGGGCACCTATGTTGAGAGATGATAGGCAGCAAAGAAGTCAACAACTAAACAACTTCTGCTCCTCTCCCTCAGCCTTTCACCGTAGTTTCAAACCTCAAGGCGATACCACATGACGGCAAGTTCGACTGTGGCCAATGGCTCTATGTCGTTTCGTAATCAGTGCTCTCTACCTTCCGCCTATGCCTTACCCCTTTTCCAGATCTCCACTATTGACTCTAACACTCTCAACTCTAATTCCGACCTTTCACCCTCTAAAAACTAGGTTAAGTATGAGAATGGGTCTAGGTACGGGTATAATTCTGGGTCTTCCTCTGAGCCTGAGCCTGGGTCTGGAAGCTGAGAGTTTCCAGGTGATAATGGGGACGGAAAGGCTTGGCAGTAGCACACTCGCATTCCCAGCCCGGAATCTCATTCGTTCCAGGGGGCAGGAGTCGCTCCTAGATAGAACCCTGTTTCATGCTCGATAATCGGCGATAAATCTCGATATAGATACTTTTAAGTGAAAAGGCATTCCATGTTGACAACATGAATGGCGATGAATTTGTGCGGGACAGAAAGATGGAGTTCACCTACCTCCCTATCGACCATAAAGATTGCGACGAGTCTCAAGCAGCTTTTTTGTTGCTTCTGATCTAAAGTACAATCATGTTAGCAGCAATCCTAAGGCAGCAAGTAGGGCCCACATCATGTGTTACAGTCCACGTCATTTCAGGAAACCCAAGAGTGCAGTGATTCTGACAGATTAAACTAGGATGATATGTATTATTTTACACTATGTACTAGTTTATGCGACACGAGCCACTATTTGGGCCATATCCTTTGGCTTGCCAGAAATTGGGCCCTATTGGTGTAACAAAAGCTCTGAGCACATTGTTAATTTCAAAAGTGGGATACATTTTGGCCACCTTTATGGAACCACTCTCGCAGAAAGTTGATTCTTTGGCGTGCTGAGTTTTCTAAGCTAGAATAGCACGTGCGTCCCCCCCACCCAGGGCGGCGCAAAATCCGAGAAGGAGATGATGTGCCAGACGCACTGCACTCCGGGTTCGATGGATTTGATGCGGTTGCAATTGCTTGATTGTCTCTCTTCTGAACTGCGGGACTGAGGGTCCCTATTATAGTGCTGCGCGGTGGCAACGGTGGTAGCAAAACGGAGCGATTGCCAGCTGAACTGCAGTGCAGACTTGCCATTGAGGTATTAACCACCGGTTCGAGGATGCTCGAGATTCGTTATGATAATTAGAGCACATCCCGTTTCTCACTCCATTCAACAAGGACTGGCCACCCTATTATCACGCTCCAGCGGCTAACACCGCCTCGTTCCCCTCGAGGGGCGCGACTCGAAGAATCCTGCGTTTGAAGACAAGTCGTGACCATTGCCTACGACGGCGACGTTTTGGCATGCTCGTAGTCGGAGGGTGGCAAAAGTTTCCTGGCTTTGATCGATGGTGGCTGGGTTCTCGTCAGTCTGGCCATGTACAACGCATCGCCAACAAGCCGCTGACGGCAGTACAACAGCTGTCCTTCTGCTCATCAACCTCGGGGCCAGGTTCGGTTAATTAGGCTGTAGAAAGCGCCGTCGGGTGGGTCCAGTCGATTTTGAGGAAAACGAGACCCTCCCCGGCCGTGAGGCAACCGTACGTCAGCCCAGCTTAAACCATGTAGTCGAGCGTCTGAGTGACCGCTGCCGCCGCCGCCGCCAGCCTGTCTGAGTGTTTTGCCCTTCGCTGTCTCCTCAGCGCTGCGGAAAACGTTCTTGCCCCCGCGGCCGATATGGAAAGCTCGTGTCACTCACCTGATCGAATTGCCAAGTCCGTCGGTCGCCCGGAACAGGCTGACGCTGCGGACGAGAATCGGTGGGGGGTCGCGCGGGAGTAGTTTGCTGATGTTGGAGACTCTCCCTGACCAGGGGGTTGACGGGCCGTGTCGGATGCGCCAAAGCCGACGCGCCGGGGCTCTCACTCATCTTGGGTACGGTAAGGGATTGTCGGGGCAAGAGAAGATGGTTGAGGCTGGCGTGGAGGGGTAAAGTTCGATGTGGCATACGAACATAGTGACTGGCTGTTCAATCGAGTGGTCGGTCGTTATAGTGAAGAGAAAGGAAAGAAGGGAGGTTGTACTCCGCTGCACTTTTCGAAACACCCGACGCAACGTCGGGCACCGCGGGACACGTACGAGAGGGTACAGGAGAGCGACCCGATATGTTCGAACTGCGTGGTGTAGTCGCGAGCCGGATGCGCGCACCCCCCTCAACCGAGAACGCAAAAGGGTGACCATGTCGATCAGCAGCTAAATAGCTGACGCGCGTCCACCTATGTCCGTAATGTCCGTATGGTTGCCGCGGCTCCCGGCGCTTAGGCCACAGTACCCCAGAAAAGCTATTCCTATACCGGTGGCAGTGCGGATGCGAATAAATTTGTCAAACGTGGTGGTGCCAGTGCGACTTCCTAGCTAGTCTATTATATGATAGTATGTTATATAGACTAGTATACTTTGAGCTAGGATACGAAATACTAGTATATTATGTGCTGGTGGCCATGTGCTGGTATATCTGGGCTGGTTTATCATATACTGGTATATTATGAGTGCTAGGATACTATGTGCTATTCCAGATCATGTACTGGTATATTAAAAACCGTCCCAATTTTGGGGCTAGTATACTATGTACTATCCCACACCATGTACCAGTATATACCTGTGATCCCAATTTTGGGCTTAACTTTCCACCCGCCAGAATTTGGGCTACCCATTTGCCTTCTAAGCATATAAACATGTAAATTTCTGCATTTTTTACCTGGAGTAACTGAATGAATAGAAACGAAACAATTAGCTTGAGGAGTATCTCAGCTTGAGGATAAGATTTACCCACTTTCGTGAATAAGGAATACGGGAATGGAGATCTAATGGGGGACGTAAACTGCGTTGTATGTAACTTTGAGGGCAAAGGGAAGAGGAGCGAAAAGGGAGTTGGGGGGTGAGGGGAGGGGGGTCCTAGTTTTGGGCCCTCTGTGTCCCAAAACTGGGACCTCGAGAAAAGTTGCCATTTGAACTGCAGAGTACTGCCTACTCATCTAAACCATGTTTAGCGATTTCTCTGATCATTTCCTGAGTAGCGTCTGAGCAGCACATGAGCAAGGTGACGAGCAGTGGTGCGAGTGACTGGGGGTTGGCGAGGGCAACTTTAGGGTAAAACAACATATAATGCAATGCATCCTCCTGCTTCATTACACAGGGGTTTTTGAATCAGGTGTATAACAGAAGGGTTAAGATTTGTTAAAAATTCTACCCACTGAAGGCCTCTAGCAATCAGTTGGCTGCAATGGCTGCGCAGCAGCCATTCTGCTGCCGCTTGCAGCGTACCCCGTAGCCCCCACGGCGCTGTAGTCGGCTTGGAACAGTACCGCCCTACTTCCCCAGAAGCCATAGCCCTGTATTACAGGCCTGTGGAAGCCTACTGAGCGACAGATATCTTAACCCGGCTTTTGAGATCAAGTATACCTACTAGGGATGTAATTTCCCCTTAGCATCAGTGCGATCTTAAATAAGTGCTGAGTTATTCACTATCTAACCTTTTAACTCTCTAGAAAACTCTGGTTCTAGCGCACGCAGCTTGTAACGTGTGGTTATATTTTAGTCTTGCGGTTCTCAGCCTTAGGGGAAGGAGCCTTGCTCCGCCGAAGGCTTGCAGGAGCGCTTCGGCAGTGCCCAATGATAGTTGCTCTACACTCTCTTCGTTTCACCCCTCGTCCACGAGCTCCGGAGAGTCTTCTCTTTCTTTCCCCCCTAGCTCTTAATCTACTAAATTTGGCAAGGCTTTCAGTGTGCAGCAACGCAGTTACCCAATGCCCGTCTAGGTGGCTTCGGTGAACACCCCCTGCCTCCCCATGCTGTTGCCCGCCACGGCGCGAAGATTTAAATGCTGTGAAAGTGTGCCACGGTATGTTCCGGTCTCCCAGAGCTGAATGTGCCTTTGCTTTAATACATAAACCACCTGGCTGGACCCCGTGGAGTGCAGAAATGGGCCATCATTACACTACGTTCTTCGCAAGTGCCATCCCCATTTCTGCATTTTTTGGGCCACAATGTGGGTTTTCACTATTCTCTTCCTCGGCTCTTTCCCGGTCACGTTGTCTGGCCCGACCACTTCCGCCCTGGCAGTATTTCCCAGGGTTGTGGATGAAGATGGGTGGACCAAGATCAGAGAAGAGGTCCAGTCATACCGGGAGAATAACGAGACATTCAAGTTTCTGGACCGCGACGTCTGCAAAGTTATGGTAGGCATCCTTGCTGAGAAGGACCTCATCCGCTATGATGACCCGGACATATTTGTGAAGGATGGAAGTGGAGCACTGTTGAATGGGACCCGCAACATGACCCTCACCCAGGACGGGTGCAACGCTATCTGCGGCCCGATGACGTTTTATGGTACGTTCAACGCGCTTTGTGTCTACGATTCAGCAAAACTCACGATGTTGCGATCAGTGGACTCGGGGCCGCGCTTCATGACGTGGATGCTTCCAAGTGAGTGCATCTACCTGAAAAATCTTGTGGCGGAATACCTGTCGTAGATCACTAACCGCCATGGTGTTACTAATAAGTCATTCTCCTGCTCCTAAACATTGAGCTCTCCCCCACCGATAAATGGCGCTACTTTTCTCTTCTACAGATTCTCGGTAATCCCATCGACTCCATTTGGAGCTTGCTCGACAAGTTGAAGACGTGGAACGAGATTTACGATGTTGCTCATCGCGACCAAACCGATGGATAACACGCCCGCATTGTCGGCACCGTCTTGGCTGGCTTTGAGGAACTCGCTGGGCCGAAAGCAGTAGATGAAAATTTTTATCAGGACATCATGGATGATCTGGGCGCCTGGGAGAATGGGAGGATGCATCATTGGAGGCAGGCGGCTTTGGAGCTGTCCGACGGCAGGACGGACGAGTTTGCACGCACCGCCCTGGTGATTGCTCTCTACTTCTTGCAGGTTGCGTCTGCGTTCACGAGAGAAGTTGGCGGGGATCCGCCTACACCGCCGGTACGCTTTGCCATCAGTCTTTTCTTGTGTGGCTGCGACTGTGTGAGTGTGTCGCTGACCAGATCAATAGGGAGGCGTGATATCGTGCGCCCTTTTCCTCTCCTACCTAGTCCCCGCAGCTTTCCTCTCCAACTGCATTGGGGCGTTTACTTCCAGGCGGGTCTGCCTGAACATCCTCTCTCGTCTCGTGGAAGCCACAGCAGCAGAAAACATCGCGGAGCGCGGTAATCCGGGAGCTTACCGCCGCCTCGTTGGTTCCGAAGTGACCGACTGGCGCACATTCTTCCACAGCCTGCACTACAACGGCGGCAACTACACGTACCGCGAATTCAAGACTCCCACCCTCGATGGCGAGTGGAGCAAACGCACCAGGCTTACATCCACCTTCGAGCCCTTCATTAGCTCGCCGCTGCCTCTTGTCTCGGCCTTGCCCGTGCTCGCCGGCTTTGCCGGGGCGTTTCCCATTCTCATCTACGCGGTCCCCCGCGGCTTCAGCTGTCGCCACATCTGGCTCCTAATCATAATGGGCCTCTGGACTATTAGCGTCATCGTCTCGACATAGCTTCAGGCAGGGGATCTGCGTATATGGCGTTTTAAGTTGGCTGCCGAACGACGGTGGCATGTCGCCATCGCCAAGGACTTGCTCATTAGCTCGTTAAGTCTACTTATCATTATCCTCTCATCGATGGGGGCTTTTAATAGCTGTGACTGCTGGGGGCGGAGCCTGTTCACCGATTATGTGGCGATCCCGCTAGATACAACGGACGAGTATGTCTATCTTGGTCGGACCATTTACCCGTCGATACTCGTGCCTGTACTAGGATTTCAGGTGGCATTTTGCGTCGGCGTCCTGTTTTGGTACTGGAGGGGAATAAGGCTGATGCGGTGGAAGGATACCGCTGGGGAGACGTTGTGGGGGCAGATTCAGGCGCGAGGAGGGGACCCTGGTCGTGCAGAGGTAGATGCCCCGAGGCAATACCAGCAGGCAACGCCGCCGGGATCTGTGGCTCATGACATGGACGCAACAAATAACGGCGCCATCGCCTTGCGGCCTGTAACCCAAGCCGGTTCAAGCCAGAGCAACGATCGAGGCAACCCTTCAGGCCGCCGAGGACCCCCGCAAGAACCGGGACAGGAACAACCTCCAAACCAGCAGCCACAATCGCCACCACTTTACTGAATGAAGCATCGCCGCTTCCCATTGTCATAGAGCCTCCCCATCCGGAAGAGGAGGACAAATTCCACAATTTCAGCCGGAGATTCTATCTACTATTGTGGTGCAAGGGCCGGCGGGGAGAGGGATAGTACTGGAGTCGTTCAAGCCACCAGCGGAACCATACCCACTCTGTTTCAACTTATATTTTGCAACTGCGTAATTATATTGCTTGTGTTCTATGATTCTCTGGCTTCCCCAGGGAGCCTCTATTATAATTGTGAACGGTGGTAACGTTGATGGCAAATGGTATCCCTAACCGACTGAACTGACTACGGTGGTTCAGCTCTACCTGGGCCTAGCTCAGCTGAGCTCAATTCAGCAAGGCTGGCCAGAGCCCAGAACCCCTTTCTTTCTGACATCTATCATCTGCTGTTCTTTCTTCCCTATTTTCAGAGTCGGCTGTCATTGAGTTGCGATAGGAGGGCTATCTTTAAAAGCTGAATGAACAGAGACAAAGTAATATGTCTACATAGTGTGGTTATCGACGATCCCCGAATCTTCTCCATTAAGCCATATCGTGCGCATGAGACTCTCTGACTCTATCCTCTCTCTCCACCTCGCTCAAAAATTCCGCCCGTCGTCGCGAGCGCACTTCCTCTCGCATCATCCGGATTTTTTTATCGATAGTGCTAGTTACTTGCTCACTAGGACTCAGGAGGCAAGGGTCCGCAAAGACTCTGTCTCCCCAAAACCATAGCCAGAGGCCGTAGAGGCGAGAACGAATGACCACAAAGGAAATCAGCAGCCTCAAGGGGGACCAGATGGCGGTGCGGATAAGGGGGCTAAACGCAGGTATGATAACGATAAGAACCGCCAAGGTCGACACGCTGACTGTCAAGCCAATGCGGCCGATTTCTTAGAAAATAACACTGGGAAAGAGGTGTAGATTGGGAAACTTACCCATGACGACGATTTGGCGGACAAATGTGGTGGGCCAAAAGTCGACGATTCGGCCTGGCAGCGGCCCAGACTGCAGGAATTTGTCGTCATCACCACTTCCGGTGCGGTCCGTAAGTTCGACGGCGTTCATGCCGAACAGGCTGCTCATGAATGAGAGAGGGAGCTAGGAAGGATGTTAGGGTTCTGCGAAGGGAGTGCGCAAGGGGCAGGGTGCATTACAAATACGACGGTCATGATGGTAAATAGCAAGATGGCTTTCCCCTGCTTCATCGTCTCTTCGCCTTCCTTCATGGCCTGATAAGCCTGAACAATGCTGGCCTGCTGTTGTTTTAGAACTATCAGGTCGTCCACCTGGAATACAGTTAGCAGGGCATGCTATGGTGCCGGGATCGTAAAAAAGTTGCTTGCATTCTTGGCTGTGTTCTCAGCACACTTCTTCAAGCCCTCCAGCTCTTCGATCTGAAAGCAGAGCTTGTTGCTTAGTACTTTTGCTCGCTTTTCAAAGGCCTTACGGCGGGGTGTAGCTCGTTTATCATCGTCATCCAGAGGATCTAGGACCTCAAGTGCCTGCTCGGTAAACTTGGCGAGAATATGTTGTTGCTGCTTAACGACGTAGATGATGATGTCAAGTTCGTCAGTGATGTCACGGATTTCGCGTTGCATATGGCTCTCTTTCATGACTCCAACGAGGGCAAGGATGCCTTCGTGCGTCACACCCCTTTTAATGGTTGCAGCTTCATGAATCTTCCTGTCAACGAGCTCCCACAGATGGTGGAATGCGATTGTCTGACGGTTGGACTGCCGGGCAGGTAAGTAGATTGCTTCTCAATCATTGGGAGGTTAGCAACGGGTCAAGACATACCACTCGGCCGATGGATTCGGCAAATATATCCATAATCTGCGGTCGCTTATCGTTGGTTTTCTTTCTGTCAAAGAAGGTGTCGAAGCACTGTTCGATGATGATGAGCCCTAGATCGAACACCGAGCGAATATGGTTTGCCGGGTTGGTTTGATCCTTCAGCCGACGCCGGATGGAGTGATGGACCCCGGAGGGGTCCTTCTTGCCTATGCCATACCGCCTCGGGAAACATGTGAGGATGGTGTTTTCATCGAGAATCCACATCCACAGCTGGTCGACCATGACTGCTCTTGCGACTTTTCGGATCTGGTCCCTGCAGTCATCGCAACCATGCTTATCTTCGTATTGTCCATGATTCGTCCATTCCCACCCCATCATGCTCTCGAGTCTTTCTTCGCATCGATCGCAGCTCGCGTGGTTGCGCCTGATATTACCCTCGCGGGCTAAATCTCGAGTATGCGTGCGCCCAAGGGCCTTGTTTATGTGGAGCCCCAAACCTCCAACCTTTTCCCTAGCTTTCGGTTGGACCTCAGGTCCCACAGCACTACCCTTTCCCCTCTGGTGTTCTCTTGCTTCTCGGATCTGAAACTTGTGGTGGAACTTCGGTTTCGTGTATCGGTAAACCACCTGGTCACGGTCACGGCGGGAAGTGGTCCTCAGCTTCCAGAAGTAGGCTTGGTCAAGTGTCCTCCTCGGGTGAACCGGGGGGTCGGCGAATAAGAAGGTTTCCAGAGTCTTACGGTCCTGGAAAGCCGTCATAGCTTCGTATAGTTTAGCGGCATCAGCCAGTAGTCGAGCCAGTGGGTGGGCTGGAAGCAGCCTCCTGCCTTGGCAGATTTCAACCCCCTGAAAAATACGATTCGCTTTTAGCCGTGCTCCAAGCCCTTTGGGGTCCTCGTTTCTGCTTTCGCGTATTTTCTGCCACAGAATCTCCTCTACTGTCTCGGGGACAGGATCTACATCTGAACCACGGCGTTTATAGTAGTCTGGGTGCGTATGTTGGACACGAGGAAGGCAAGGACGAAGGTCACTCGTCCCCGTCCGTCCGCGCTGCTGGTCTTCCTCCTCCCTAAGGTGTGCTAGTCTCTTGTCCTTGGCCTGTTGAATTACTTCAGCCATTCGCGATCGGTTCCGGTCAGTATCCCAGTGTAGAAAGGGCATCTCAAATGGTGATTAGCTCGCAGGTCATGAACTAAATCCAGGGTGTAGGGCTGTGCACTCACATATAAGACTATGTTGTTACGCGATTTTTCAGAGTATGACCTCTCCATATCTATGCATCAAGTCAGCTGGAGAGTTTCACTGCCTTGAAGTTGAATCGCACCAGTGGAGAACCTATCGCAAAGAGGGCGGAGGTGGCGTGAGTGCACAGTAGTTTCGGTGCAAGAGCCATATTCATGGCCTTTCCAGTAAACATCGCGCAACACCATGTCGACTCGCTCTTGGGCATCTCCAAAGTAACATGACATGGCTTTCTGTGAGCTGTTAGACTGCAGTCTCTAAGGGGAAAAATGGGTTATGGTAGGCGTGTGTCTCGTACCGTAACCCACTATGAACACCCTCAGTTAGTCTGCGATAAGGGAATGCAAAGAGGGTAGTCATAGGTCAATTACCTGCATGTTATTATGTGGAATATGGAACCATCGCACACGCCGCGACTTCTCTGTCGTCTTCAAACAGGGATCTGATCCGGCTCCGACTCCAGAGTGGCCTTCTCGATTGCCGTGATTACAAGTCTCCAGGGTTACCATTCGTCTAAATTCTTGACTGAAGAATTTCTCGATGGTCATGACTTGATCCGGAAATTCTCCCTTGTAAACCCCCGCATGCAGCAAGCCCTCTTGCTCTTGATATGGTTGCATAAGACCCTCTCGGTTGATATCGCCAGCTACAGGGTCATCCTGGTTGCGAGATTGCGGGGTTAAGGGTTCGAACTGTAGAATGTGTACTTTGAAATCTTTCTCTAGATTATACTCCGGAGAGACGCCTTCGGTCGGGGAGTGTAAGTCGCTTTGCTGCCCTTCTTGCTCCCAGAACGTATGTTGGTAGTTGTTCACAATCTCCGTCAGTGCTTTTGCGAACAGCATATCTTCCTCCTCTGCCTTTTTGACTTCATCTTCGACCTCAGAATCTTTGGACTCCTTGGTATGACCGTCCCGGGCCGAGGCATGATTACGCTTCTTAACCCATTTCAATCCCTCTTTGTATTCGTCCGACTGCCGCCATTTAGCGAGACTGTCCGTCACGTTTTGGACCTGTATCGATGGCCCGTTTTTCCCGTCCTTACGGATTATCTCAGTACGTCGCCGCTCTGCTTGGATTCCCAACGCGGCAATGTAGCGGATGAAAAATTTTCTGCGCTCACTATCCGGCATCCTTGGTTGCATGCCGTAGATTCGAAGGTCTTCCTTGCGATCGATTGCTAAGGCCTTGTGCCAGAAACCTCCATCCTCCATGTCGTGCATGAGACCTGGCCGCGCGCTGATGGGAATGCATCCAAAAATATGGCATTGGATGTCTTCGATATAGTTGATTTGGTGGGGTTCCTTTGAGAGACATTGGCTAGGACCGGCGCGGGTCGACGCTTCGCGTCTCGATTGAGACGCAGCGGCGCCCGGCATGGCGTATGAACCGAGCTGGGCGATATTGTTTGATCTGCTCCAGCTACCACAACACGAACTTGTACGAGTGCCAGAAGAGCAGGGAGCGGATGGATGTTTTACACCGCCTAGATAGACGATAGTGTTTGACCTCCAGGTGAGAGTAATAATGCTCTACCCCACCCTGTTTTGGAAATGCATGGCATCGGGGGGTGGCGGTCCTTACCGGGTTGACAGATGGCCCGTGCAGACGATAAAAGCCTAACAGGCGAGCCAGGCTGTTGCTGCAGGATCTGTTAAGCTGATATCGTCAGGAGATATGCTGGTGGTGTGTTGTTACTTTTAAATACCTTTTAGCTCAGCGACTTTCTAGCTGTGCAGAAGTACTGCCAAGTAATGTGTACCGTTTGTTTTGTCAACCGCTTGCCCGGCCAAGCGGTTGACAAAAAAAACCGGACTCCAATGATAGTGGAACTGGCTTGCGCTAACAGTTCTTAGCAGTTGTATAACACTTTTACTTAGTAAGATGCTTATTGAATGATAGAGCGAATGAAGGCCGCGTTAGCTGACGATGGTCTGATGACTGGATACTAACAGTACGGTACCAGAGAGGTACCTAGATTCCATAGAAAACTAGCCTTGTGGCGAGGTACTTTGAGGTATTGAGTCTGTTTTTTTTGTCAACCTCTTTGCCCGGGTAATTTATTAGACTCCAACCGGCCGACCCAATTTTGCTCGCGTGCCGAGTTCCACTCACTGGCCCCGCCTTTATGCTATAATATCCAATCATAGCTCATCCGTTATCCGCCGAACCCCTGGTTCGAGCTTCGCTTTTGTCGTCCCCCCACCCAGCAGAAGATGACTTCATCGTCACCATTCCCAAGATACAGTCATGGACAGAACAACCTCCGGGTGGTTATCAACATGGATTAGTCTAGAAACATCTAGGCCGGTGCATTTATTATAGTTTGGATCCTGCTGGGGCCGAGACATACACTAACTGGGACTGCAATGAGTATCAGCAAGCTGCATAGGTATCTATCGATTGGCGGGCTGCGATGAATGCCACTTGAAACTCGTCGTCGCGCGAAGAAACAGTTGATGGACGCACGTACGCGGTGGAAAAATCCACCGCCCGAGTGGATCCCGCTAAGGGAGCTCCCATTGGCCCAGGGGAAGATTGAATCTCCGATCCGCCCAATCCCAAGGAAGAATACTTTACTCGTCAGGAAATCCATCCGACCCAATTACGTTATGGGCAACCTCGTTGGCGCCGATTGCAGGTGCCATCGCATAATTTGAGGCAACAACAGAAACAAGGAAAACTGTGGTTGTATTGTGGATGGTGGTGGTGAGGAAGAGAGCACATAAAGCGTAAGCTTCGTGAGCAAACTACCAGCAAAATGTGGTGGGCGGAGACAATGATGACCTGACTATTTTTGGACTTGTCCTGTTAGGGGCTTTGTGGAAAGAATGATCAGTAGATAACATCTAGAGCTATGTTCTCTTAGGCTTAGAATCGGAGGGAAATACTTCGAAAGTTGAGGAGACATGCAATCACGCGCGACAGTGCGGCGGCGATAATATGACGGTGCTGTTTTATATCGAAGTATGAAGGTGGAGAGTGGTTCGGAATGGTCGGGACTCCTGTGTGAAACACACGGACTTGGTCTCCTGTGCATTTTGATACGTTAAAAGAGAGCGACAACATAGCATGTCCATGAATGTAGGCTTGAGGGTAATGCTGGGCTGCGTAGACAGAAGGTTAATCGTGGTAGGGTACGTGCAGAAATCGTTGGTGAGCTTGCTACTGAGGCGACAGTGTCACACGCGCAATCCAGGGTAGTATCTTGAAGATGAGGCTGCAGGCCGAAGGTGGAGATAGTAGCGATGACAACAAAAGCGTTGTATCGTTGGAAGAGAGAGGGGGTTATCTGGGCGCGAATGGCTTCTATGTGTGCACGAACTCTGCCCCTGACCGCCGTGGCTGGAGTTCCGGGTAGTGACATATTGGTTCTCGCAACTGGTTTTGGTTCAGAATCCGAACCAACGACGTGCCTTGGCGTTGGTATGTGTGAGGCCATCTCCACTAGAGCTTGCTTGACAAGCTGTGATTTCCGACGCGGGGACCGGTCGCGATGAAAAGTGCCCGACCATGAGGAAAAGCAACCAGCCGTGACATGACTGGCATAGCAGCGGCTGCGGCTGCGGAGAGCGAGCACGGAACGGGGAACGGTGACGACCTAAAGACGACGATTGGCAGCCAGGTGAGGGCAATCTGCCTCGGCTCGATTCGAGCGCTGGAACCAGTACCCGGTAAATGCATCCGAAGCGGACTAGAAGTGGCATAGAACCGAGTTTAGCGCCATCAACCCTTGTCCGTGTGCAAAGCCGCTCTGCCGACCAGGTCCACAGGACCCACAGCACGCAATGTAACCATCTTAGTTGTCGGCGCCGACTACTCTGGCTCACGCTTGCCCAGAGTAGTTCCTGTAGTGTCCATGCCGGCACTAAGTATCTATCCACTTTAGAGGGCAGGTTGAGCAGCGGTAAAAGCAGCATCGAGCCATCTCTGTCCTCGTTGTGCATTTCCTACGTCCTCAGTCTCGACTTGGTCGCCAACGCCATCGCCGAGGGGCTCGTGCCTAGAGCAAGGAGTAGGATGGGGCCGTGGGTTGGTTGTAGTGCCATCTGATGAACTGGAAGGACTGTTGGAGGTCAGCATAAGGACTGATGCAACGGTGCGTCAAAGTGCGAGATACCTAGATCGGCTTCAACCCATACCTGATTGAGACGGCAGTCCTTCGTGGCTAGATGCAGCCCAACCGCAGCTACGACCAAGTTCCTGCCTCATATTATCCACAACGGAGTCCGATGTGTGGTGTTCATCTGCGCAGGGGCTATCAGCAAACCATGCTTTGCCTTGACAAGCATCAGTCGAAGACGCGACGACGGTAGGGTTCCCATCGATGGGCCTAGCAACATTCCTATCCACTGGGTTTACCGACAGCAGACGAGAAGTGTTTCCAAGCACTGCTTCTGCTGAGTTGTCGGCTTGTTACGACAGGCCGCTCGAAGGTGGAGGGAGCCTCGACGCTGTTTTGTGCTCGTGATATCATCGCGATGCAGAGTCACTGGGCTAGGCTTCTCCGGGCTTTGGAGAATACCACAAATTTGGGACGATGCGAGGGGACTGAGATACTGGTCTTTAGGAAGAGTTAGCGGTGCGCGCTGCAGTGCCTCGGGGGGGATGCTCAACCTCAAAACAGGCTGGCCATTGACGCGCAACGTCCAGGCAAAAGCCGGACCCCGCGACATAACAGCGTCAGCCCTTGGGATCAGGAGGCCCGTCAACGCGCTGAAAGCGCGAGTCGTGTGCATGTCGGATTGAGAGTTTCTGCCGACTTCGGTTGTGTCGGGAAGAAGGCAAAAGCTTGCGGCGTTTTGATCGTGTGTTGATGCCCAGCGTAGAAGTATGGGACGCAAAATGCTGGATACCAAAAAGACCCTTCCAGAAGTTATCAGGAACACTGGATTTGTTCGGGCAGGGCGAAGAGGGGCGTGCGGCCAGCCTGGGACGGAGCTGCCCCCCCACAAACTGACGGCTTGCCTGACCAACACTCACAAACAGTCGGTACAGCGTAAGTGCGCATCATCAAGCAACCACTTCCTAGAAATGCCGTGCACATGATTTCGCATTCAAATTGCACTTCTTAGGTTCCTTGATGCTTCTAAGTGACAATTCTTCCGGTGTATATTTGCCTTGGCGCCCTCCTCCCTCCAGCATGAGAAGTCTGGGTAACGGGAAGAATGAACAGATTTGGAAGCCCGCGGCCGAACTCAATTCCAGCCACTCCAACTGATGCATCCAATGATATGGGTCAGATGCTTTTGATGTCTCCCGCTCGCGAACCCGGATGGAGCTTTCCGCCACATTTTAATGCGCCTGACGGGCGCAGCCTTGCCTCTCCAGCGGCTTCCCCGATGGTTACAGCGCCCATTGAGTCTAATTCCCATCAACCTCTGCCGCCGCCTCAAGCACTGATGAAGGCCGGGTAAAAATTGAGGGCAAAGGGGAGGAGACATCTTGGTTACTTGACGGCCTCCCCCTGTGATCGTTGCCTGACTTTGGGCCTTGTTTCAGCACATGCCAACTGTGGTACAAATGCAACCCACACCTTCTCTCTTTACCCGCCACACCGCCAGGGCGTTTTGGCGGTCGCCAGGGAAGTCCGGCGCGCGTTGAGCACAATCCCATTTCTTTTCTCGCCCTCGCTCCTGCATGCATGCGTTGGCCGGCGACCCTACGCCGAACGAGTAAAAACACCTTGCTTGTTAGTTGTTTAGCGGTGCTGGGTTTTGTCCCTAGCCGGAAGCCAGGAAACGCACAGCCTTTCATCGCGGGCCTATCTCTTTCCGCTTCGGTCTGGCCCAACTGCTTGCATCCTTCCCCTCTATGCACCTCGGTGGGGAAAGCTGAAAACTCACCAGCTCTTCCTGATTCGAATCCCACTTGTGGCCGTCTTCGAGTGGAACAAATGGGTGCGCCACATGCTCCACGTTTCCACCGGACCGTCTCCGCGGTGAGACCGGTGAGCCAGTGTCATACAGCTCTTGCTGACTTGTTTCTTTTTTATTCTTCCTGCTTCAAACGATTCACTCTCAGTCTCAGTCTGAAGGGGGCATAAATACTGGGAGTAAAGAGAGCTGGGCGCCCCATTATAACTCGGGGCTGTCACTTGCGCCAGCAACCAGTCGGACATCTAGCCTCCTTGACCATTGTCATACATATTTCCAAATCCTCTCCAAGGTATGGTACCTGCTGCTAAAAATGCCTGCGCACCTGTCTCCGTTGGAGGTAAGGTCCGATCAGGCTGTGCCGTGCATACTAACAAGCGGCACAGCTGCTCCTATCGTCTCTCGGCACGGCTTGCGGCGTATTGGATCTTGATGCATTCAGGCTGTTAGTGGTGGACAAAACGATGAGTCAAAGGACGGGTAGCTGCTCCCCACGAGTTCCCGCAGCTTGGAAACCTGGCTAATCGCGTTCAAAGTCATCATGACCACGGAACTCGAGGCAGAAATTGATCTGGATGGTGCTACATCGGCAATGACCACTCGCGAGCGCAGCGAGGTCATTGTGCAGTACCTGGAAAATTTAGATAAGATCCTGATGACGGCCACTGGTATCAAGAGTCCAAGACCGCCCACTCTACTTTGGGCCAACCTGGAGCCTTGGAACGCGTTGAGAGTAACCATGGGAGAGCAGGGAGAGGACATCGCATCTATGATAGCGAATGAACGCTAAATAATTCCTGGTATTTCCCATGCAACTTTCGGCTGGCATCAGCGTGCTAGCAAGGCGGCCTGGGAGCCGAGGCGTCCCGCCCTGACTTCCGGAACCCGCTGAGCCGACAGGTTTTCTGGTTGTTGGATTCATTAGCCTCTGCAAACAATTAAATGAAGACACCACCGGCGATGCTCACATATACGGGGAAAACGAGTCGTGTGTATCAATGCCTTACACATCTTTAGCACACTTCGTGTCCGCCAGTCACCCAAACCAGCGATGTTCCCGTAAGCTCCCACTTAACCGCCAGGTCGCGGAGACAGGGTTCCCAAAGCCAACGGGGCCTTTGCAATATCCAAACCTCCGAGTGCACTGAACTGGTAATGTCAGAGCGCTTTCTCATGTAGATGACAGATCATCCGTCTGGTCGGAGAGCTGCATGTCGCCACCGGACAGGAGCACCGTAAATAATCGAGGTCTACTGAAGCCTCCCAGACTACCGCCTGGATGCCAATGGCCTGGACATGACTCCGACAAAGGCCGGGGTGGTAGCCGGTTGGGCGCCGGGCATCTGGCTTCCTGCAGCCGAAAAAGTAGGTAAAACCGATAGATTCCTCGACCGTACCAACGTCCCAACAGCTGCGAATCCCGGCCAAAGGGTTGTAATACCTCAAAATCAAAAGCAAATCGTTCTGAATTGGATCACAGCCGTAAAACACCCGGCAAAGCCTGGGTCTCCACCTGCAACGATGAGGAATGTGTTGGAGCCTGCTGGTGGGGTGCCTTAGGATTAAAGTTTTGGTTGAAGTGGGGGGCAGGGCAACTGGTTTATAGGGCAGCCTTGTGGTGTGGTGCTGTGCCAAGGCACTCGCTTCCATCTTGCGGCAGCCGCGAGGCGGTTCCCCCGCCAGGACCAGTCACTGTTGTCGATAGGCTTCTTCCAACGAGCCGCCGACGTTCACCTCAAACCTCCTCCATTCTTGGCCTCACCGTCATCTCCTTTCTCGCCCGCCGTCATCTCCCTTCTCGCCCAGCCCCGATTCAAGACTTCTATCGCATCACTGACAGCTCTCTGCTACTGCCTCAATGAGAGAGGCGCAAGGAACGGCGCGCGTTTCCCTTCGCTTCATCTCCCAGCAGCTCGGAGGCGGCGTCTACGCGACGCGACCTCTCTATCCGAGTTAGACGCGCAACGCCGCGACGCGGTACGATCCCGCGGGAAACGGCGCGGGCGTCGCGGGCTTGTCTTCCCCGGTCCGACCCCTGACACGGCTCGAGTTCGTGCGCGCATCTACAGCTGTGAAATGGAGCTACGGCGCGGGGACAGATGGAGGTTCGGCTCAGACGGTTTCTCTTTGCGATGTCAAGTCAGAGACGAAGAGACGAACAGGCTCGACAACTGCGCAGAATTCCAAACCTTGACAACAAGTTGAGCACAGGAACTCATAGTATGAGGAAACTGACTCTCGAGATTCCGGTCGGTATTTTCCACTTCAACCCTAGCTCAAGTGTGCGCTAGCCAAGGAGGCAATTATAATGGCTATGCTAACTTTCGTATCAGCAGGCTGACTTCGGGAAACGCCGACACCTTTGCTTCCGGCTCATTGTGCAATTCTCGAGCACACTGAAACCACGGTACTCTCACAATGCTCCCGATCCCCGCGCGTTCTCGACTGCAAGGCGCCTGCGATAACTTGTTGCTCCTTTTTCTTCTATATTGTTGATGCTAGGACTGGCGACATCGTAGCAGGCCACCGCTGCGATAGAGACGGTCGCGCCGAGTCCGCCGCCCCCGACGCTTCTTCCCCTCTCTGTCTAGTCTCGCCACTTCTTCTCTCACCGCCAAAATATAGTCAAGGATGAAGGGTTCCTTGAGGCAACGCCTCCGCGGTGGGTGCTGGGGTGCGGCAGCTGCTCCTAGAAGCAGAGCTCAGCCTCTTTCCCTAGTTTCTCACCTTGACGGCCAGCGATCGCGACACAAAGGTCCTCCGCCGGAACTCCATTACTGAATGGTAGACATAAGTACGATTCTCCTTTCGCTTCACACCGGATTTTCTCTGTGTAGCGCGGTAGAACCCGGCAATGTGAATGGACAAACGGGAGCTGACAATGGTATTCCAGACATTCAGGAGCATCACGACCGACCAAAACAAATACATCCGCGCATCGATAGCCACTATCGAATCGGAGCCACATGCTTCTACGGAAATCTGCTGGCGGTTAGGATATAAGAAGTCCGGGGACAGGGCCGGTATATAGGGATAAGAAAACTGTTTGGCGAAGGATTTGCGGCGGCGAAGGGCTTGCAGTTGCCTCACTGCACGGCGGGCAGCCAGAAGTGTTCTAGTAGCCTGCCCGTCCACGACAATGTCGGCCAAAAGTGAAGAGAGCAGCCTCAGTGTGCCATTTGCCTCCATGCTCAGGGTTTATTTGTTTTCGTGAGGGCATGCGATGTCAAGCTGTCCAGGTTCGCACTTGACCAGCTGGCAACGACACAAATGTGGGAGACATGGAGTAGCGATTAGATAAGGGTGGCGTGGACCCCACTGCGGGGCAGCCAAACGTGCGCGCTTGTCCTGCCAAACGCCGCGTCAGTCCCCACTCTGCCGCGCTAATGGAGGGGTCGAACACAGTCTGGCGAGAATCGTTCCTGGCTTCAAACAGAGACATCTAGCCGCGAGGGTGATGCGCGCAGGTTCAATGCGATCCCCGGATAGAAAGAAGACAGTACTTTTCAACGGTGTCTTTACATTAATTCTGAAGCTGAACACACCCTCCTGAGCGACGAAGTGGGGCTATCCTTGTGTTCACAGCTAAAAATGGCGTTGTTTTGTGTGCTTGGTCGAGTGCAATATCTCTTCCGATAATTAGGTGCTGTCTGGGCTCCTCGTCTTGCATCAGGACTCGGGCCGGGCCTGGTGCATTTGGGGTAACCTCGCGCAGTTCGTGACCGGCGACGCCATTACAATATCTGGGCAAACGGGCCGAGCTCCCTGTCAAGCGGTTGACAAAATAATACGAACATATTACCTCACAATACAAGCTACCAAGCCAGGCTTATACTGCAGTCCAGGTACTTCTATGTACAACTATTCTATCTCCTAGTCACCTGATCCCAAACGCTAACACATCTTACTTCCCCACTATCAGAGTCGTGTGAGCAGAATGCAGCTAGACTGTTGTAAAATTGATAGGCACTGTTAGCTCCAAGCCATCACACGGACCACTGGCCTTTTTGCTATTCGCGTTATTTTGTCAAGCGCTTGCCTGTGCAGAGAGATCTTGCCTCAGGCAATAAGTTTCTCTGTGGCCACACAGGTGATTTAATTTAGAGAATGTCTATTTGCACTATGACCCCGCACCACGCTATACATAACCCTAACCCCCGCCCGCGTTCAAATGCCCAGTCGCATCCACGGATCCGCGGTCGCATTTGCGACCGCGATTCAATTGAACACTCGCAATTGATCGATCGAACAGGGCCTAAATCGCTCGATTCTGCAATAAAATTACTATTGACTACTAACTATTACTCGCTGACTAAGCAGCTCCTACGTCACCTGACCGGCTGGAACGCGTGGTTCGGCCACTACCTCGTGTGTTCTTCGTGATGCCTGCAGTTGACGATGCCTGCAATTGACGATACCTTACTAGATCCAGAGGCCTTTCTCACTCTGCCTCTCATTCCACCTCTGGCCTTGCCACTATTCACAGGCGTGGCAACGGCTTAGCCACCCCCTACGGCCGTGGTTTGGATACCCTCTAGAGTAACCCCCTCCTACTGGGAGGCCCTACGCTGTATAGAAGAATGTACGCCTCCAAGAGCACGACCACGAGCACGTCCCTTACGGTTGCTTCCTCGGCCTCTGGTTGGCTGGCTGGCGGGTTCGGGGTCCTTGAAGATAACATCGTCATCGACATCGACCTCAGGGTCGGTTTGCATCGCGCCATTGCGCGGCGGGCTGTTTTCGGCAATCTGAACGCTCAATTAGCCCGGGAAATCGTGCGCCGAATGATTACTTACCCTTGGGCGCAATAAATGCAGTGCGCGCGACCGTGAAATGGCGATGGTTTGGTTGTGGTGGGGGAGCAAAGTTATGGCAGAATGGAAAGAATTTCATGCGGGGGCGGGGGTTAGGGTTATGTATAGCGTGGTGCGGGGTCATAGTG